>ENA-OQKN01000229-OQKN01000229.1-human-gut-metagenome-genome-assembly--contig:-NODE-229-length-70728-cov-4.558646_pt1 | contig 70728 bp, 61 predicted proteins | sample MGYA00242776_ERZ504794 | MGnify/ENA primary metagenome ERZ504794 (study PRJEB26092, sample SAMD00036434) | human gut metagenome | host: Homo sapiens | study: EMG produced TPA metagenomics assembly of... | reverse complement strand
TCCTCCAGCTCTTTGAATTCCGGCGTGATAGAACGTTCAGCATTTGTGAGATGCTGTTTGCTTGTATAGTAATCCGTAACCAAATCTGTAAAAGAGGTTGTCACTTCCAGATAATAGCCAAACACCTTGTTGTATTTAATCTTTAGGTTTTTGATGCCGGTATTTTCACGTTCTTTGGCTTCCAGCTGTGCCAGCCAGGTCTTACCTTCTGTCTTTGCGGCACGCAGACGGTCGATTTCTTCGTTATATCCTTCTTTGATGATACCGCCGTCTTTAATCTGGATCGGCGGCTCCTCCATAATTGCCCGGTCGATCAGATCACACACATCCTGAAGTTCATCCATCTGCTCACATACTTCCACAAGAAGCGGAGATTTCATCGTAGATAAAATGTATTTGATATGCGGCAACATGGACAGAGATGTGCCGAATGCGATCAGATCTCTTGGATTTGCAGTCTTGTAGCTGATCTTACTGATCAGACGCTCGAGGTCATAGACCGGAGAAAGATATTCTCGCAGTTCTTCCCTGCAGATCGCATTGTCTTTTAATTCTCCGACGGCTTCCAGTCTGTTTGATATTTCTTCCTTGTCGATCAGCGGCTGCTCAATAAAGGAACGCAGAAGTCTTGCCCCCATCGCAGTCTTTGTCTTATCGAGAACCCACAGAAGGGAACCTCTTTTCTGCTTTTCACGTAAAGTTTCGCAAAGCTCCAGATTTCTTCTGGTCGAGCTGTCGATCACCATGTATTTTCCGGCAAAATAAGTATTTAACGAAGTCAGGTTTGCGATCGCTGTTTTCTGTGTTTCCATCAGATACTGAAGCAGTGCACCGGCTGCGATGATCCCGCAGTTCAGCTCACCAAGTCCGAGTCCTGCCAGGCTGGAGACATGAAAGTGGTCCAGCAGTGTCTTCTTACAGCGTTCATCACCAAAATACCAGTTTTCCAGGGCATTGACGGCAATTCCAAGACGGTTTTTCAGATCTTCTACATCCACACCGCTGACAAAAAAGGAATCGTTGCAGATGATCTCGGTCGGTGCAAACTTTGTGATCTCATCTAACAGTTTTCTGCATCCATCCACTTCCGTCACCAGATAATCACCGGTGGAAATATCGGCAATGGAGACGCCAAAACGATCCGCCATGCACACGATCGCCATCAGATAATTGTGCTTTGTCTCATCCATGGCGTTGGTATCCAGATTCGTTCCCGGCGTGACAATGCGGATAACTTCCCGCTTAACCAGTCCCTTCGCCTGCTTTGGATCTTCTACCTGTTCACAGATTGCAACCTTATATCCTTTTGCCACCAGACGGTTCAGATATGTATCTGCAGCATGATAAGGAATGCCGCACATCGGAGCACGCTCTTCAAGTCCGCAGTCTTTTCCTGTCAGTGTGATCTCCAGTGCTTTGGATGCCGTCAGGGCATCATCAAAAAACATTTCATAGAAATCACCCAGGCGATAAAAAAGAATACAGTCCTTGTACTGTTCCTTTGTCTCCAGATATTTTGCCATCATCGGCGTTACGGAATTTTTTTTATTATTTTTTGCTGTTGTACTCAACGGTCAGACCTCTTTCATCTCATTTCTATTGTTTGTGCCTGTTCTGCACAAAACATGCTTGTACCTCTGTTCTTACTCTGCTTTTACCGCCCAACGCATTTTCGTTGACCTGGCTCTGCCATTCTGTGCACACTCCTGCATGGACGGACGTATCACATCTTTGGCATAGTCCGAATAAATACCTGCTTTGTATCCAGCCTTCAGTGCTTTTTTGACCAGTTTGTCCTCCCCGGAATGGAACGTCAGGATTGCCACACGTCCGCACGGCTTTAAGGCATCCGGCAGTTTTTCCATAAATTCATACAGAACTTCAAATTCCTGGTTGACATCAATGCGAAGTGCCTGGAACACACGCTGGCAGGTCTTTCGGATCGTATCTTTTTTCTCTTTTTCCGGAAGAAAATCCAGCGTATTTTCGATAACAGTCCGCAGTTTTGTTGTGCTATCGATGCGATTCCCTTTGCGGATCTCATCTGTGATCGCTTTTGCGATCTCTTCGCAGTACGGTTCATCTGAATTTTCATATAACATCCCGGCAAGTTCCTCTCTGCTGATCTGATCCAGTCTTTCTGCCGCACTGATTCCTTTTTGCTGATTCAGTCTAAGATCCAAAGGTCCGTCCGCACGGAAAGAAAATCCCCGTTTCGGATTGTCGATCTGCATGGAAGATACACCAAGATCCGCCAAAATAAAATCAAATCCTCCCGCTTCTTTTGCAATCTCATCGATCGTACAGAAATTCTGAAGCTTTATGGTCAGAATCCTTTCCCCAAATCCCTGTTCTTCCAGACGCTTTTTTGTCTTTGCCGACTCTTCCGGATCCACATCCGTAGCATACATATGGCCTTCTCCATGAAGACATTCCATCATTTCCTTTCTTTGGCCGCCGTATCCAAGCGTGGCATCAAATCCGGTTTCTCCCGGCTGGATTTTCAGAAAATCCAGGATTTCCTTCACCATAATGGAAATGTGCATCCCTGCCGGTGTATTCCCTTTTCGGATCACATGTTCAACCGTATCCTGATATTTTTCCGGGTTCAGCTCTTTGTACTTTTCTTCAAATTTTTTCGGATATTTTCCTTTATATCTTACACGCCGTTTGTGCGGCTTTGGTGTCTCCTGCTGCATAAACCTCTCCTTATGTTCATGAATACAGACGTACCCCGCCTTTTCTGACTGAAAAAGCAAAATACGCCTGTTTTCTTCGATCTGTTTCTTTTGGCTTTATTTTGAAATCATCGTTCCCATATAATAAAATCCGCGGCACTCATCCAGATGCACATCGACGATTTTTCCGATCAAGTCTTCTGTACCCTTAAAATGTACCAGCAGGTTGTTGGTCAGTCTTCCGGTGACAAGGGACGGATCATGGTCATTGACATCTTCCACCAGAACATCCATCGTCTGTCCCTCAAATCTTGCACAGCGTTCTCTCGAAATTTCCTGTACTTCTGCAAGCAGACGGTCAAAACGGTCTTTCACTACATCATCCGGGATCTGATTTTCCATAACAGCTGCCGGGGTTCCGGTACGCTTGGAATAGATAAAGGTAAACGCACTGTCATACTGCACTTCTTTTACCACTTCCATCGTCTCCAGAAAATCTTCTTCTGTTTCACCCGGGAAGCCGACAATAATATCTGTTGTCAGAGAAATATCCGGAAGTGCCGCCCGAAGTTTTCGAACCAGTTCCAGATAACGTTCTTTTGTATAATGGCGGTTCATTTTCTTTAAAATAGCACTGCTGCCGGACTGCAGCGGCAGATGAAAATGCGGACAGATTTTCTTTGATTCTTTCATAACCTCAATCAGTTCATCCGACAGATCCTTTGGATGAGAGGTCATAAAACGGATCCGCTTCAGGCCTTCTACCTTTTCTGCTTCTCTTAAAAGAGCTGCAAAGGTCATCGGCTGCTCCAGATTTTTGCCGTAAGAATTGACATTCTGTCCAAGAAGCATCACTTCCACAACGCCATCTGCAACCAGCTTTTCAATCTCACGGATGATATCCTTTGGCTCACGGCTTCTCTCACGTCCTCTGACATATGGAACGATACAGTAACTGCAGAAATTGTTGCAGCCAAACATAATATTGACACCGGATTTGAACGGATATTTTCGCTCCACCGGAAGCTCCTCTACAATCTGCGTGGTATCTTTCCAGATATCGATCACCATACGTTCAGAGATCAGTCTGGTGTAGATCAGCTCTGCAAACTTAAAAATATTGTGTGTTCCAAAAATCAGATCCACGAAACGGTAGCTCTTTTTCAGTTTTTCTACAACTTCCGGCTCCTGCATCATACAGCCGCACAGACCGATCAGCATATGCGGATTTTTCTTTTTCATGCTGTTTAAAGCTCCGAGTCGTCCGTAAACTCGCTGATTTGCATTCTCACGGACCGTACAGGTATTGTAGATCACAAAATCTGCATGTTCGTCTTCTGTCATTACATAACCGATCTTCTCCAGAATACCGATCAGCTTTTCACTGTCCCTCGCATTCATCTGACAGCCAAAGGTCACCGTGCACGCAGTCAGCGGACGTCCCAGTTCTTCTGCTTTCTGTTTCAGGATGGCACGGGCTTTTTTCATAAAATAATACTGTCTCTGCGGTTCTTCCTGTGGCTCCGGACCATTCTCGTCAATGTTCTCTAATATCTTTTCGAATTCTTCGTTGTTTATCACTAATTTTCTTCCCTTCTATAATTGCAATAACTTTTTCTAATATAACATACGATATTGCAAAAAGCAACGGAAAGGTCTGCTATACTCTTCTGATTTGCCGTGCTCCAGTCTGCCAGTTTCTGAAAGAAGTACATCGGCAGAAAAATACTGCTTTTTCCGTTAAATTTTCTCAGCGTATAACAAACGAACATCTGTTAAACAGATGCCCGTTTGTTATATTATTCTTTACTTTTATCTGATTACTGCTCAGTATATTTTCTGTCTTTCCAGATAAGATACCATGCGATTTTTGCCAATCCAATGGCAAGGAAAAATATACCTAATTTTCCTAACATATCTTTCTATTCCTCCGCTCTTACTTCCAGGTATTGGCATTATCTATTCCCGTTATCTTTTAACGCACCTGACCGTTTCCATAAACAATATATTTCGTGGTCGTCAGTGCCGTAAGCCCCATCGGTCCTCTTGCATGGAGTTTCTGTGTACTGATCCCGATCTCAGCCCCAAAGCCAAATTCAAAGCCATCGGTAAATCTTGTGGAGGCATTGACATAGACAGCTGCTGCATCCACTTCTTCAAGAAATTTCTGAGCATTTGCATAATCTCTTGTGATGATCGCCTCGGAATGTCCGGTGTTATAGCGGTTGATATGTGCGATTGCTTCGTCGATGGAAGAAACGGTCTTAACGGAGAGGATATAATCGAGATATTCTTTTCCCCAGTCACTCTCCACAGCCGGAACGATACCGGAAACGCTTTCCTGTACCTGTTCATCGCCACGGATCTCAACTGATTTTTCATCCAGTTTTGCCTTTAACAGCGGCATCAGTGCTTTTTCCACTTTTTCATGTACCACCAGTGATTCACAGGCATTGCAGACCCCGATCCGCTGTGTCTTTGCATTGAAAATGATATTGACGGCCATGTCAAGATCTGCACTTTCATCGACATAAATATGGCAGTTCCCTGTTCCGGTCTCGATCACCGGAACGGTACTGTTCTCCACAACGGCACGGATCAGTCCCGCACCGCCTCTTGGGATCAGAACATCCAAAAAATCTTTCCGCTTCATCAATGCCGTTGTGACGGCACGGTCGGTATCCTCGATCAGCTGGATCGCATCCTCATCCACTTTGCACGCTCTTAAAGCTTCACGGATCACTTTTACAATGGCAATGTTGGAATGCATCGCATCGCTTCCGCCTTTCAACACGACCACATTTCCTGTTTTAAAACAGAGTCCGAAGGCATCTGCCGTCACATTCGGTCTGGATTCGTAAATAATGCCAACCACGCCAAGCGGAACCCGTTTCTGACCGATCAGCAGTCCGTTCGGGCGTTTTTTCATAGAAAGCACTTCCCCGATCGGGTCTTCCAGCCCTGCGATCTGTACCAGTCCTTCTGCCATCTGGGCAATGCGGTCTTTGGTCAGCAGCAGACGATCCAGAAGTCCCTGATGCATCCCGGCTTCTTTTCCGGCCTGCATATCTTTTTCATTTTCTGCGATCAGATAATCTGCTTTCTCATTCAATGCATTTGCAACTGCTTCCAGTGCCTGATTCTTTTTTGTTGTCCCAAGCAACTGCATATGCGGCTTCGCAGCCATCGCATACATTCCAATCTCGTCCAGTGTTCGCTTCATTGACAAATCCTCCTTTTTATTTTTCATAAATCATCGTTGGTGTGATCAGCATCTGCGGGCAGATATCATACACATCTGACGGAACCGTTTCTACGATCTGAAAATCCAGTGCCATGGCAACGGTAGCATGCTGTGTATGTCTGCTTAAATAGCGGTCATAAAATCCCTTTCCATATCCGCAGCGATGGCGATCTTTATCAAACGCCACACCCGGCACCAGAAGCAGTGCCGTCTCATCTGCCGCTTCTTCCAGATTTCTCGTCTCGTCCGGTTCCGGTATATTAAAATATCCCGGAGCCACATCATCATAAGAATGAATGTAAAAATATCGCATATCCTCACCGAAAACTTTTGGTGCTGCCACTTTTTTTCCAAGTCTCCATGCTTCTTCAATGATCGCTCTGGTTGATGCTTCTTTGTTGTAATCCATATACACATAAATACAGGAAGCATCCTGAAACTGCGGCAGTGCAAAAATCTTCCCGGCAATCAGAGAACTCTGCTGCTGCACAAATGCTTCACTTGTTTTTGCCCGCTGTGCAAAAACCTGCTTTCTAATGTCCTTTTTTCCCATATTTTTCACCAAGATTTGTAATGCTTCCATCCAGTTCCTGGATATTGATGTTGTTCAGCTGTCCGCGAAGGTTTGCCCGGACTGCTTCAATATATTCTCTTCTCAGCACATCGCGTTCTTTTGTCTCGGCACTTGTCAGTCCTTCTGCTTTTGCTTTTCTGGCAAGTTCATTGATTCTTGCTAATTTTTCATCCGTTATCATACTATATTTCTCCTTATTTTATGATGTGGGTATCAAAAGTCCCCAACTATGATGCCAGAGTCAACTTGCACATTCCCGGCATTATAACATTTTTTCCAGATAATCCATCAGATAAAACTCATCTTTTTTGTGAGAAAGAAAAAGGGTACCGCAGTCCTGTCCTTCGATCACACGATGGATATTTCGGAAATCTTCTCCATTTGCAATGACCATATCCGTGCCTGCTGCGGAAGCGAGCTTTGCCGCTGTCAATTTCGATGCCATACCACCGGTGCCGACATCGCTTGTAGATGTGCTCTTTCCCATTTTCAGCAAATGGTCATCCAGTTTTTCTACTACATGGATTAATTCCGCATTTGGATTGCTGTTCGGATCATCCGTAAACAGACCGTCAATATCCGACAGCAGGAGCAGAAGATCTGCATCAATCAATGCCGCTACGATCGCAGAAAGCGTATCATTATCACCAAACTGCATCTCATACGTGGAAACCGTATCGTTTTCATTTACAATCGGAATCGCCCCTAATTTTAACAGTTCCTGAAAGGTATTCAGTGCATTAAAACGACTCAGATTGTCCATAACGGTACGTTTGGTCATCAGGATCTGTGCTGCCAGCTGATTGTATTCCGAAAAAAGCTTCTGATAGATCATCATCAGTCTGGCCTGTCCGATTGCAGCACATGCCTGTTTTTCTTTTGTCTCACTTGGTCGGTGTCCGAGACCTGCAGCTCTTCTTCCGACCGCAATCGCCCCCGATGATACCACAATCACATCTTTGCCCATATTATGGAGATCACTGATCTCACGCACCAGAACTTCCAGTTTCGTAAGGTTCAACGCCCCTGTCTCCGGGTGAGTCAGGGACGAAGAACCAATCTTTATCACAATTCGCTTTTTATCTTTTAATATTTCTCTGATACTGCTGTTCATGTTTTCCTCCTGAAGTATCATCCATCTGCTGCTCGTCTGCAGATCATTTTCCTTGCTATCTTACACCATTTTGTCAGGTACGTCCAGAGGTCAATTGCCCGGATAAAACAGGAAAAAGCGGAAATACTGAAAAAAAGGAGATGAAAAAGATCATGAAACATCGGCCTATTTATTTTGCGGCAGCATTTCTCTTACTTCTTCTGATTTGCACCGCCTACAATTTAAGCTATCACTATATCACCGGAAATCCGCCTTCCGCCGAAGAATCTGCTGATCATGAAAGTGAAACCATACGCTCTGCTCCGGCAAATGCCGGGAATCCGCATCCGGTATATCAATATTATCTTACAGAAGAACAGGGTTGCGTCTCAATTTATCTGGATGATAAAGAAACGTTGTACGAAAACACCAGCATCCGCTTAAGCAGTCTGCCGGACGCTCTGAAAACAGAAATCAAAAACGGAAAATATATCCGGACCGAAAAAGAACTTTATGATTTTCTGGAAAATTACAGCAGTTAGAAAACAGGTCGTGAACATCAAAGCTCACGGCCTGTTTTTACACATGACTGCTATTACAGTATATTCAGCCGAATCAGAAGATCTGCCAGCAGATCACCTTTTGGAAGTCTGCGGATCTCACGCTCCAGGATACCGCCAAGTTTTACAAGACAGATACCATAGACAACAGCTCCCACGCATACCGCCAGGATCGTTGAGATCGTATTTCCGGCAAACAGATTGAACACTCTGTGTACCAGATATGCGGCAATGCCCATCACACCGGCCGCAATCACCGGAACCAGGAAGGTCTTTTTAATCTCCTGGCGATAGTGCAGTTTTTTGCGGATGGAACGTGCATTGAGCAGACAGATGATCAGTCCGAAAATAATGTTTGCATAGACTACTCCATAAATGTTCCATTTAAACTTTACAACAAACAGAACTAAAAATCCAAGATGGATCGCCACGGCTGTCGCTGCATGCACAAGCGGTGCCTGCATCTCACCAAGTCCCTGTAAAATACCGGTGGTAAGCGTAGACAGTGCCAGAAGGACGGTCAGAAGTGCTCCGCTTTGCATAATGCCTGCCGCAAGAGCCAGACTGTCGTTGTTTCCGTAGAGCATCATCATGATTGGTCTTGCCAGTGCCGCCATACCGACTGCACACGGGATTGTAAATACCATGGTATAGCGGATCGTATCGCGGGTCCGAAGTACGGCTTCCCGTAAATCATTGTTCGCCATCGCCTCTGTCAGAGCAGGTACAACCGAAGGTGCCAGACAGGATGCGATCGACAGCGGGACGTTCATCAACACGCGGAATTTACCGCTGTAGATGCCCCAGACGGTTGCATACTGTTTCTGGGTAAATCCCATGCCTGCCAGAATGTGGTTGAACACGCCCTGGTCGATGATCGTGCTGATATTATATACCAGCGTACTGAGCACGATTGGAAGAATAGTGTAAGTAATCGCACGGTAAATGGCACGGTCAGATTCTCTTCTTCTTGTTTTGTCCTTTTTCATGCGGCGTTTGAAACCGTTACGATAGCCAAGATAGATCACTATCATAAACAGCAGTGCCACACCGACGCTGGCGACCGTTCCAAATGTACCTCCTGCTGCTGCAAGTGCGGTTCCAAGCTCCGCATCGCCTTTTTTCTCACCAAGCTTCAGGCCGTACTGCAGCATCACATAAGCACCGGCTACCGAAACAATGGCATTGATGATCTGCTCAATGATCTGCGACACCGCTGTCGGGACCATCGTACCGTGTCCCTGGAAGAATCCACGCAGTACACCGGTCAGTGCAAAAAGAAAGATCGCCGGTGCAAGGACACGAAGTGCATAGCTTGCAAGCTCCACCCCCATCACATACTTGGTGATCACACCGCCAAGCAGGAAAGTCAGAATGGAAAGAATACCGCCTGTCACGGCCGCAAAACGCAGGGAACAGATCAGAACCCTGTAGGAATTTTTCACTTCTCCTGCATACTCCCGCTCTGCTACCAGCCTGGATACAGCAAGCGGAAGGCTGAAAGAAGAAATCATCAGGATAATAGTATAAATCTCATTTGCGGTAGAATAATAACCGTTTCCGTCATCCCCCAAAATGTGAGTGAGCGGAATACGGTAGATCATACCGATTGCTTTTGCGACAAAGGAGGCGATTACAAGAATCGTCCCCTGTGCCAGAAAATTTGTTTTGCTTGAACTCTTTTTACTCATATTTTATCATACCTCTTTGTTCCCGCGGGCAGCGAACCAGGCAGACGCACCTGCGACGGGGTATATTTTCTGTATTTTTTTATTCGATCACGATCTGGTCTTCTTTTGTATCATAAACAACACATACCCAGGTCTTTCCCTGATTGATGGTGATCTCATTTCCATCTTCATCAAAATAACGTGCCGGACTCTCAATATCATCCTTGGTCCAGGTACATTTTTCGTAAGTTCCCTTTGTGAAGACATACGCGGTACCGCCTTTTTCTGCCTCAATGGCAAGGTATCCGTGATCATCCAGCGGATAACATTCGCAAAGCTGGAAAATGACATTATCGTATTTCAGCTGATCTCCGGTCAGCTGATCGATCTGTGCGTCGCCATACTGATAACGATAGTATACACCTTCATCTGCATTATAGTCAAACCACGGTTCATTTACTTCATATCCCGGTTCAATATGGGTTGCCGGATCTGTAAAGGTGACGGTCTGATCGTCGCCCGCAAACTGATAATGACCATCGTAATCCTTATCATACTCTCGGCTGTAACACAGTTTTTTTGTCGCTTCGATCAGACGGTCGGCACTGGTATAACAGTTGTGCGGAGACGGTCTGTCATCCGTGCGGTAAAACGTCTCTTCTCCGGCATATCCATAAAGCTGTCCAAATCCCTCCTGTGAAGAAAGTCCGCTGATGTTGTCAATGTTGCTGTTCAGAATTTCGCACGCATAAACAGCCTGTCCATAATGTACATACAATGCATCAAATTCTTTTGCAAAATGCACATAATACTCACGACAGCTTCGAACAGAACCAATCTTCTCCATCCCGTCGTAGTCTTCAAAAATACCCATCAGTCTTGTGATCGCACCTTCTACCGGAGCTTCGTATACCACATCGGCACGTTCGATACCGGCCTGCGGAATAGCACCGTAAATGTTATTGAGCATGATCGCATACGGTCTTTTCCGACCGATCTTTTTATCAACGATCTTTCCGGTCAGGTAGCTGCGTACTTTTCCTTTCGGCAGTGCCTCTCCCTGATCAAACGTTCCTGCTTCGGTTGCAACCGTTTCGGTTTCCGTCTCAGTCTGCGTTTCCGTCTGCGTCTGTGTCTGTGTCTCGGTTTCTGGTGCTTTCTGTGCACAGCCTCCAAGTACGGCACTTGCCATCAGTACAGCCGCCAGAACTGCTAATTTCTTTTTCATTCTTTCTTCCCCCTATCTTGTAATTCCCATGGATTCCAGGACATCTGCCTGTTTCTTTTCCATACGTTTTGCTTCCTGCTCTTCCATATGATCGTATCCGACCAGATGCAGAAGACTGTGTACGATCAAAAAAGCATACTCCCTAAGCGGAGAATGGCCGTAGCTTTCTGCCTGCTGCAACACCTTGTCACCGGATATCACGATATCGCCAAGCAATAGTTCTCCCGTTTCCGGATGAAAACAGTCTGCCCCTTCCTCCTCCAGAAATGCAAAATCACCTTCTGTGACATAGTCTGCCATCGGAAAAGACAGCACATCAGTGGCACGGTCAATATCACGCTGTTCTTTGTTGATCTGGTGGATGGTCTCATCATCGGTCAGCAGAAGGCTTACTTCTGCCTCATAAGGACAGCCAAGATAATCCATCGTAAATATAAATACCTTTTCCGCCACTTCCCTGGCATCAAACGGCAGCTCTTTTTCGTACTCGCTCTCAAAATTCAGTGTCATGATTTTCTCCTTGTTGTACCCGTCGAAGTCTTCGTTTTGCTCTTCACCGTTCTGTCTGTCTTTTTCTGTACAGATTTCTTTTCGTATTCCTCATAGGCCTGCACAATCTTCTGCACCAGCGGATGACGTACAACGTCTTTGCTGGTCAGTTCACAGAACGAAATCCCATCTACTTTTTTCAGGACTTTCATGGCTACATCCAGTCCGGAAGCGGCACTAGATGGAAGGTCTTTCTGCGTTTTGTCACCAGTGATGATAACTTTTGAGCCAAAACCGATTCTTGTTAAGAACATTTTCATCTGTGCCGGCGTCGTATTCTGTGCCTCATCCAGAATGATAAAGGCATTGTCCAGAGTCCTTCCCCGCATATAGGCAAGCGGTGCTACTTCAATCAATCCTTTTTCCATGTTTTTGGCAAAACTTTCCGGTCCCATGATCTGATACAGTGCATCATAGAGCGGACGCAGATACGGATCGATCTTGCTCTGCAGATCCCCCGGCAGAAATCCAAGCTTTTCTCCTGCCTCGATCGCGGGCCTGGTCAGAATGATCCTGCCGACCTCATCGTTTTTAAATGCCTGGATCGCCATCGCCATGGCCAGATAAGTCTTTCCGGTTCCGGCAGGACCGATCCCGAAAACAATCATCTTTTTGCGGATTGCATCAACATACTGCTTCTGTCCAAGCGTCTTTGGTTTAATCGGCTTTCCGTTGATCGTATGGCAGATCGTATCCTGGTCGATCGCAGAAAGTGCTTCTTCTTTATCCTCATAAGAAAGTGCGATCGCATAGTCAACATTCTGTTCCTGAATAATATTTCCATGCTTTGACAGTTCGATCAGCTGTTCAAAAATCTTCCTGGCTTTGTTCACTGCCGTCTCCCCGCCGATGATCTTTAAAACGCCATCACGGTTCACAACGGTGATATTCAGTGCCCGCTCCATCTTTTTTATATGCTGGTCAAATTGTCCGAAAACATTTGTTTCATGCTCCGCCGGAACAGAAATACTTGCTTCTACAATACTCATTCCGTTGTTATCCTTTCTACACTTTTTCCGGCCTTCTCTATCAAAATAACAGACCCTTTTGCGATGCAATAGTTTGTATCAAACTCTATTTTAACATTATTTTCAAATATTTGAACCCCTTTTTCCTGAATTTTATTCAGAAAATCATACAGATCTTTTTCAGCCATGGCAGATGCTTCTTCTTCTGTCAATGTCACCGTTTCGTATGTATACTCGAAAAACTGCTGCTTTTCAAAAGAAACCGGAAGATAAAAGTTCTGAAAAATGCATAGTGGATGCATCTCTGTCACCGTATCAAACGTCTGCATTTTTTTGCCGGCACCCGGCAGATACATCTGCCATTTTCCGACTCGAAGTCCGATCTTTTGTTTCTCTTTTCCGCTGTAATGCTTCTCTTTTCTCTTTAATCGTATCTTTTCCCGATATTCATAAGAAGTTTTAAGAAAAATATCTGCATCCGAAGCACAGTACTGATAACCGGATACTTCCCCGGAATCATCCAGGATCTCCAGCTCTCCTTTCACAAGCAAGTCACCCTTTTTCACCGTGTCACCGACTGACACCATTGGTACTCCTTTTCTTGTGATCATGGATGTTATGACACCGTTTTTATCTGCAATCAGATCCGTGGGCAGATTTGCAGGATTTGTTCCTTCTGTTTCTTTTTTTTCATTATTTTCCACATTTGCCTCAGGATCTGTGCTCTCTTTTACCTGGATCAGCAGTCTGGTTCCTTCCTGTTTTACGGAAACCCAGGTAAAAGCATCAAACTGTTTTCGCAGCATCGCCGCCAGTTCTTTGCAGTCGATCACGGAAATACGAGTGCCGTTTTCAATATGCACGGTTTCCAGATAGCGACAGATCTGTCCTCTTGTAATCTGCTGATTTCCCTCAATATCGATCCGCCACAAAAAGCAGGACATGAAATACAGAAGCAGGATACCGCACAGCAGTCCGGCAAACAGCATCTTTTTCTTCCGGCAGCGATATAAAAAAAACGGCAGTCCCTGCCGCCGTATGATCCTCACTCTGGTTCTGCTTTTTTTCACAAGCGGACGCAGCATGCGAAATCCCTGAACCGAAATATCCATCTCATAGGCATTTCCATGATACTCCAGATTCCACAGTGCAATTCCATGATTTGCACAGAGATTTAAAAAACGGTCATAACTTTCACCTGTTACGCTTATCCTCAGCATCCCTTTTCGGTATAAAAGAAGCTTCAAAACCAAGCTTTTGCCTCCTTATAAATAGCGGATCTGGTCGATCTGTCCAGTAATTTTCATCTCTTCTGAGGTATAAAACGGAATCTGAAGGTATCTGCCTTCGATCAAAATCCTTCCCTGCTTCCCGAGGATTAAAATACCGCAGTCTGTATATTCTAAAATCCCCCTGAAATTCTCTATGTATACCTCTTCTCTTCCGGTTATCTGAAGAAGAACGGCTCCTCTGGAGAGATCCTCCGGTATCTGGGCAGATTCTAAAATACGCTGCCGGATCGCTTTCTTTTTCGAACTCATACCGCTGTCATCACCTTTTATTATGCAGTTTATGTGATGCGTTTCCAAAAAATACCTGCCCTTTGCTTTCTTAGTTTCTCCTGCTGATCTGTTTTACAATCCTTTTTGGAAATCAGCAGCTCTTTTGATCATGATGAAAAAAAATAATGCCGTACCAGGTAACGGTATGACGGTCATAAAAATATTCGATGCCGCATTTTTCTGCCACATCCGTCACTAAAATCCCCTGACTCTCAATACATGGGATCATATGTTCCGGATGGCGGCAACTTTCAGGGTATGCACACTGGCTGCAGATTGCACAGGATTCGGAAGAAAGAGCAAAGTATGCTTCGGATAACTGCTCCAGTTCCTGACAGATCGCGTGGACAACCTCTTCATGCTCCGGCCTGGTTGCAAGCGTCTCTTCCATATCGTCAATATCTTCCACTTCCGAGAGCGTCGTAAACACCAGTGCATACTGATAAGAAATGCAGTGTTTTTTACAGTCCGCAACCTCTCCCACAGCCGGCGGGCAGGACCAGGACTTTCCATACCTTGGACACTCCTTCTCGCAGATATACCGCACTTTATCCGAAAACAGAATATCCTCACTTTTCAGAAATCCATACTGACAAATTGGATAATCTGCAAGAAATGCTTCGATCTTTTCAAACAGATCCGCTTCACTTATCTTCATTTTTTTCACTTCTTTCTTGTTCTGCCGCATTTTCTGAACCTGTCGTTTTACAGACGAGTGCCGACTCCAGACGATGTTCTTTGATGGAAAGAATCTTGATATGCAGTCCGCATGCATCGACCTCAAACTGTGTTCCATCAGATGGGATCGTTCCGTATATGCCAAAGACAAAACCGCCAAAGGTATCATAATCCTCCACCGGAAGTTCCACTTCCAGTGCCTCCGCAGCATCTTCCAGATCTACACCTCCGTCAATCTTCCAGGTATCCTTTGAAATCCGGGAGATTTTCGGTTCTTCGGCAAGCTCTGCCAAATCATCTTCCAGATCCCCGACCAGCTGCTCTAACAGATCGTTCATCGTGACAATACCGACCATGCCGCCATACTCATCCAGAACCACCGCAAAATGGTTATGTGAGACTTTCATCCGCCGGAACAGAACATCTGCTTTTACCGATTTCGGGATAAACTGAGCCGGTTTCACGGCATGCTTCATAATGAAATCCTTTGTCCGCCCGCGGAACCGGAAGAAATCCTTGATATTCAATACGCCGACCACATGATCAACCGTCTCTTCGCAGACCGGATAAACGGTGTGGCGGCTGTCGTGAATGGTCTCCTCCCACTGTTGCAGTGTCTCATCCGTCCACAGAAGCGTGATGTCTGTCCGATGCGTGGCAAACTCATCCACTGCCATGTCATCAAATTCAAACAGATTTTGGATGATCTCATTTTCCTCCAGATCGATCACACCTTTTTTGCTTCCGGCATCTGCCATTTTCCGTATCTCTTCCTCGCTGACTTCCACCGCCTCCGCATTTGGATCGATCCCGAAAAGACGTAACAGAAGATTTGTAGTCGCATTTAAAAGAGCCGTAAACGGCGAAAAAACGATCCAGAACACTTCCAGAAGCCCGCTCATCCGAAATGCCAGCTTCTGCCCCCGCTTTGCCGCAAGACGCTTTGGCAGCAGGATACCAAAGACCAGCACCACATAGGAAAGCAAAAACGTGATCAGCACCAGAAAGATATTATGCCAGACTTTTGCCGAAACCAGGTGTGCAAACTGCTCCATCACAAGACCGGTCATCCACAGTGCAAGCAGATCTGCCGTAAAGGCACTGATCAGAAATCCGCACAGTGTGATCACCGCCTGGATCATGGTCAGAAATTTCGCCGGCTGTCTTAAAAATTTCAAAAGTCTTTCTGCTTTTTTGTTTTTTTCTTCCGCCATTTTCTCCAGTTCCGATGCATCCAGTGAGATCACTGCGATCTCCGCACAGGAACAGAACGCATCAATGGCGATCAGAACCAGGATCAAAATTATTTTTCCTATCAAAGGACTGTCTGCAATCATAAATGCTCCCTCACTCTGTCTTTTTTGAGAATCCCGCCCCCGCGATCAGCTCCTGTTCATCAAACAGCTGTGCCACCGTTTCCTCGTACGTCGAGACACTCTTCGTCTTTTTGATCTTCTTTGCATATTTCGAAGAAGCGGTAAACATATCTGCCGCATAGTACCAGAATTCTTTCATTTTAAACATGGCATTTTTATCATCCTGAAATGCTTCCCGGTATGCTTCAAAAATGCAGTCATGGAATACACGAAACCTCCTCTTGTCCATGGCATTTTTGCCTTTTATTTCACCGATCAGTTCCGGATTGGCAAGCACTCCGCGTCCAAACATTACTGCCGGAACTTTTGGATACTGCTCCCTGAATCTTTCAAAATCCGCTTTTCGGAACAGATCTCCATTGTAACAGAGACTGTTTTTGCTGTTTTGGCAGGCATATGCAAACGTTTCCATATCCGGCGTTCCATTATAATACATGCACTGTACACGTGGATGTATGATCAGTTCTTCAAACGGGAACTGATTGTATACCGAAAGCAGATCCTGAAATTCCTCTGCATGTTCCAGACCGATCCTCGTTTTCACTGAAATTTTGATCTTTATTTCCCGAAAAACTTCATCAAAAAAAAATTGCAGTGTCTCAGGATCTGAAAGAAACCCGGCTCCTCTGCCTTTGGTGACAACCGTTCTGGACGGACAACCCAGATTTAAATTGACTTCCTGATAACCATATTCTTCCAGAGCCTTTGTCATGGCAATAAAATCTGCTGCTTTGTTTGTCATGATCTGTGGGACAAGATGGATGTTCTGATTATGCTCGGGAAGGATATCGGCCTTTTCTTTTGCACTGAACTGTTTTCCGCTGTTTGGTTTCGGAACCAGAAACGGAGAAAAATATTTATCGGCCGATGTAAAAAGCCTGGTATGTGCATTGCGGAAAATATATCCCGTGATCCCCTCAAGCGGTGCAAGATAATATCTCATAATACTGCTTCCGTCTCCTCTAATCTTTCGTAAAACTGTTCATAGAAATCCCTTGTCCTGTCATAGTTTCGCACATAAAACGTATTCAAAATTCCCATGGATACCGCTTTTCTGCTTTCATCCGACGAATCGTTTTCCAGAATCTCCTCCTGCTTTTTCAGATAAGCATGCCAGTCAGAAATAAATTTATCATGGCGTGCAGGATCTGGAATATCGATCCATTTTTTCACCTTCACCTTGAGCCGGTCTTTCTTTTCACACTCGTAGACTTGCAGAAAATAGCGAAATCCTTTTTCCTCATAGATTCTGCCAAGCGGAAAGAGACGACAGATATCCGGTCTTGCCCCATGGATCGTGCATCGCCCGGAATCATTCAAAAAAGCACAGGCTTCCTTTTCACCACGCATGGCCAGGTTCGGCAGGATCACACCGTCCGCCAGATTCAGTTCCACACCTTTTGTCATCAGTTCTCCAAAAGAAGCGTTCAGCTCCTTTTCAAGCCGGTAAATATCAAGCGGTGTCAGCACGATCGAAGTGCCCATCCCATGACAGCAGGCAGAACATCCCTCACATCCCCTGCAGTCTGCTTTTACCATATCATTTGGCCCATACAGCTTTCCGTCTGAAATTTCTTTTATATCGATATTACGTTTCACCTTTCTCCCTCCTCATATTGACATCTGCTCCTGTTAAGAGTACTATAAATTTCAAGAATATTCAACAAAAATCAACCAAACAAGGAGTAGATCTATGAACCCTGTACAGGAAACCGTTTTATTATATTACCCAAAGAAGCCCAAATACCTGCCGAAGATCAAATCCATCTTCGTTCAGCTCGGTATCCAGTTTCGTATTCTGGATGCCGCATCTACTGCTCAGAAGATCGGCTATCTCACCGGCCGTACAGGCTTCGAAAAAAGCACTTCCGATGTCCCTTTTTCAAAAATTCCACAATCTGTGCTGGTGATGGATCATTTTTCTGTTGTGCGGATGGATGTGCTGTTTTCTTATTTGAAAAAAGCCGGCATTCCTTCCATCGACCTGAAGGCGATCGTGACCGATACCAATGCAGACTGGACATTTTTCGCACTCTATCAGGAGATTGCAAAAGAACATGCACGGATGCATGCAAGAAGAGCAATCGTCACACGTATCGAAGAGTCGGATTTTGGATGTGAAGGACGACCGGATGGGGTGATTGCAATGGATCATGTTTACCTGCGTTATGAGCAGGAATCCGAAGAATTCTGCCTGATGGCAGAAGATGATCAGCTCTATGCAGATCATATCGATGAAAACAGTACGGTTCTCGTAACCGCAGATGGGAAAATTCTGCCGCTGTAAATACAGCAGTTAAAATGAATCCCCTGGTATATCTCTGGTTGTTTTTTCATATAAATAACCAATTTCATACCAGGGGATTTTTATGTCTGTTTTTCCGTTCAAAAAAGCAGCTGTCACACTCTTGCTTCTGACAGCCGCCTACTTTTCCGGATCCGGGATCCATTATCTGTTTTCACAGCCGACCACGGTACTTCCTGCCTCATCTTCTTCAGAAGGCAACTGGGGACTCAGTTTTCAGGAAGAAGGTGTGCGGCCTGTCGGCAACGCCACGCCTTCTGAGCTTGCAAAATATCAGGCAGCCTACGCAGATGAAACAGATGAAAAAGTCATTTACCTCACCTTTGATGCCGGATATGAAAATGGCAATCTGCCTGCTATTCTGGATGCCCTGAAAAACCATCAGGCGGTTGGCACTTTCTTTGTCGTCGGAAATTTTCTGGAAACCAGTCCAGAACTTACCAAACGCATGGTAGCGGAAGGTCACATCGTCGGCAACCACACTTATCATCATCCGGATATGTCTAAAATCCCCACAAAGGAAGCTTTTGACAAAGAGTTGAATGACGTGAACACACTTTTTCAGTCGATCACCGGAAGCGAAATGGCTCACTACTACCGCCCACCTCAGGGAAAATACAGCACCTCCAACCTTGAAATGGCAAAAGAACTTGGCTACAAAACCTTCTTCTGGAGTCTCGCCTACGTGGACTGGATCCAGGATGAGCAGCCAACAAAAGAGCAGGCTTTTTCCAAACTTTTAAGCCGCATCCATCCGGGAGCCGTAGTTTTGCTTCACAGCACCTCTTCTACGAATGCAGCCATTCTCGATGAACTTCTGACAAAATGGGAAGAAATGGGGTATCATTTCGCTCCGTTATCTGAACTTGCTGACAAACTGTAGATCAGAGGTGCACAGAAGAATGCCCGGGCATCTTAAGCACTACATAATAAACATCGCATCCCCAAAGGAGAAGAAACGATAACGCTCTTTTACCGCTTCCTCGTAAGCAGCCATGATCTTATCTTTTCCGGCCAGTGCGGAAACCAGCATCATCAGTGTGGACTCCGGCAGGTGGAAGTTTGTGATCAGACGGTCGATCATTTTAAACGGATAACCAGGATAAATAAAGATGTCCGTCCATCCGCTTCCTGCTTTTAAAATACCGTTTTCATCGGTTGCCGACTCCAGCGTACGGCAGCTTGTCGTTCCGACTGCCACAATCTTCCCGCCTTCTTTTTTCACACGGTTGATCAGCTCCGCCTGCTCCGGCTCCACAATGTAAAACTCCGAGTGCATGTGATGATCTGTCACATCTTCTACCTTGACCGGACGAAAGGTTCCAAGTCCGACATGTAAAGTCACATGTGCAATGTGAACGCCTTTCTTTTTGATTTCTTCCAACAGTTCTGGTGTAAAATGCAGTCCGGCTGTCGGTGCTGCGGCAGATCCATCGTGCTTTGCATACACCGTCTGATAACGGTTTTTGTCCTTGAGCTGGTGATGGATGTACGGCGGCAGCGGCATCTGTCCCAGTTTATCCAGGATTTCCTCAAAAATCCCCTCATACTCAAAACGGATCAGACGGTTTCCTTCGTCAACCACATCGATCACCTCACCAATCAGCAGCCCTTCGCCAAAACTGATTCTTGCACCGACACGACATTTCTTCCCCGGTTTTACCAACGTTTCCCAGACATTATTCTCTCTTCTTTTTAGAAGCAGTACTTCAATCTTTGCATCCGTTCCGATCTTGCTTCCATAGAGTCTTGCCGGGATTACTTTCGTATTGTTGACTACCAGACAGTCTCCCGGGTTCAGATATTCAATGATATCACGGAAAACACGATGCTGCGTCTTTCCGCTTTCTCTGTCAAGTACCAGCAGTCTGGAAGAGGAACGGTCTTCCAGTGGATCCTGTGCGATCAGTTCCTGCGGCAGATCAAAATAAAAATCCGATGTTTTCATATATATACTCCTTAATAATAAATATGATTTTCTTCAACTAAAACCGGCTTCTCGCCTCTGTTACAGGTTACAATCGACACGGCACAGTTTTTTGATACGCCGCCATGCCAGTAATCTTCCCGGTTGCTTTCTCTTATGCTGTTGAGCAGTCCGCGAAGTGCACAGCCATGTGTCGACACGAGGATCGTCTTATCTTGAAGTTCTTTTCGACTGCAGATATCTTCCATAAAATCCCGGGTACGCTTTTCCACATCATCCAGACTTTCCCCGCCCGGTGCTGCCACATAATCCTGCGGGGCATGGAAGAAGTTTTCAATCCACTGCTGCGGCACCTGCCGGTTTTCTTCTGCATAACAGCAGCCCTCATAGCTTCCAAAGCTGATCTCGATCAGACGCTCATCCTCTATGATCGGGACCTCTCTTCCGGCAAGGATACACTGTGCCGTGTGTTTTGCACGGATCAGTGGACTGGTAAAAGCCATGTCAAACGTTACATCACGAAGTGCCTTTCCGGTCAACTCTGCCAGATAGATCCCATTTTCATTTAAATCAACGTCAGAACGCCCCTGGAGGCACTTACGTGCATTCCAGGGGGTCTGACCATGACGTATGATATACATTTTCATGTGTTATTCTCCAGATTACTGACGAAGTTCGATACCCATGCTTTCCAGCCCATTGAGGATCTTCTTCATCACCGTAGTGATCTCTGCTTCTTCCATGGTCTTGTCTTTTGCACGGAATACCACAGAATAAGCCATAGATTTATAGCCTTCTTTGATCTGAGTTCCTTCATAAATATCAAACAGTTTGAAGCTTTCCAGATGTTTGCCTCCACGCTGAACGATCATCTCTTCGATTTCACCGGCAAGTACATGTTTCGGAACCACCATACTGAGGTCACGTGTCACAGCCGGGAATTTCGGAATACCTTCGTATTTGCGGTCGAAGGAAGCTTTTTCCACGATCTTCGGCATGTCCAGAACGGCAACATATGCCTTTTCACCGATTCCGTAATTATCCAGAACCTGTGGATGAACTTCGCCCAGGAATCCAATCACTTCTCCGTCGTAGAGGATGTTTGCCTGTCTGCCCGGATGTAAAGATGGCTGTCCTGCGTTCGGATCGTACTGCGGAATCTTATGCATGCCTGCTTTTTCCAGGAACTCTTCTACGACACCTTTCATGACAAAGAAATCTCCGCTGCCGTACATACCAAGCGTGAACTGCATACGCTCATCCGGAAGCTCGGTAAGCGGCAGTGCTTTCGGCAGATAAATGTTTGCCAGTTCATAGAGACGAACGTCTTTGTTTCTGTGGCTGTAGTTATAGCCAAGAGAAGAGAGCATACCATTTAAGGAAGTCGTTCTCATGATGCTGAAATCATCGCCGAGCGGGTTGGAGATCCTGATGGCCTGACGCAGTACAGAATCTTCGGGGATCAGCAGTTTGTCGAATACCTTCGGGCTTTCGAAGGAATAATTCATGCCCTGGGAGAATCCGCAGAATTCTGCGATATCTTTTGCAACATTTTCTACTCTGTGATGGAACTGAAGTTTACCTGTAGTAGCTTCTCCTTTTGGCAGCGTCGTCGGGATATTATCATATCCATAGAAACGTGCCACTTCTTCTGCGATATCTGCGGTGCGGAAAATGTCATGACGGAAGGTCGGTGCAATAATTTCATTGCTCTCTTCGTCATAGGCAAGTTCTACATTTGCAAGATAATCCAACATCTGTTCGCTGGACAGATTAGTTCCAAGCAGTGCATTGATGCGTTCCGGCTCAAATTTCACGCGAACTGGCTCTTTGCGTTTGGAGTATACATCTGCCATGCCACCGACTACTTCACCGGCACCCAGTTCTTCGATCAGCTGGCATGCACGATTGATCGCTGCCTGTGCATTGTTCGGATCCAGACCTTTTTCGAACTTGCCGGAAGCATCGGTTCTAAGACCGATTTTCTTTGCAGAAAGGCGGATGTTGGTGCCATCAAAACATGCAGCCTCAAACATCATCGTCTTTACATTGTCAGTGATCATGGAATTCTCACCGCCCATGATGCCGGCAATGCCAACAGCTTTCTCACCGTCACAGATCATCAGAACAGAATCATCCATCGTACGTTCCTGACCGTCCAGTGTGGTAAATTTTTCGCCGTTTTCGGCTCTGCGGACCACGATCTTATGACCTGCAAGGGTATCATAATCATAGGCATGGATCGTCTGTCCGTATTCTTCCATTACATAGTTTGTGATATCGACAATGTTGTTGATCGGACGGATTCCGTTTGATGCCAGTCTTCTCTGCATCCATTTCGGTGACGGAGCGATCTTGATATTTTTTACGACACGTGCACAGTATCTCGGGCAGAGATCCTTGTCTGCCACTTCAACGGTCACATAATCGTTTGCATTTTCATCATTTCCGGTCTCTTTTACAACAGGAGGCACAAATTTTTTTCCGAAAGTTGCTGCCACTTCTCTTGCAATACCGATCACGCTGTAGCAATCTACACGGTTGGATGTGATTTCGTATTCAAATACAACGTCATCCAGTCCCAGTGCTTTGATGGCACTTTCGCCTACCACTGCATCTTCCGGGAAGATATAAATGCCGTATTCCGGTGCTTCCGGATACATATCTCTGGTAGAACCAAGTTCTTCAATGGAGCACATCATACCATCTGACTCAATGCCGCGAAGTTTTCCTTTTTTGATCTTGATACCGCCCGGTGTTTTTTTGCCGTCATGTCCGCCTGCAACGCGTCCGCCGTCTAAAACAACCGGAACCTTATCTCCTTCTTTTACATTCGGAGCACCGGTTACGATCTGGATCGTCTTCTCGCCGATATCGACCTGACAGATGATCAGTTTGTCTGCATCCGGATGTTTTTCAATTTTATCGATCTGACCGATGACGATCTTGTCCAGATCTGCATCCAGTCGCTCAAATCCTTCTACTTTTGTTCCGGATAATGTCATGGCATCTGTGTACTGCTGTGCCGTAACATCCAGCTCTGGAACATATGCTTTAATCCAAGATAATGATGTATTCATGGTTATATTTCCTTTCCTGTACTTTCCGTTGATTTTCTGTTTCGCATCCGCATTTTTAGAACTGCTTCAGGAAGCGGATATCGTTCTTATATAATTCACGCATATCATCGATTTCATATTTCAGAAGTGCAATACGCTCCAGACCTACACCAAAAGCAAATCCGGTATATTCTTCCGGATCAATGCCGCACATCTCAAATACATGCGGATGAACCATACCGCAGCCAAGGATTTCGATCCAGCCGGAACCTTTACAGAAACGGCAGGAATGACCTTCAATCTCACCGCTGCCGCCGCATTTGAAGCAGCTTACGTCAACTTCCGCACTCGGCTCTGTGAATGGGAAATGATGCGGACGGAATTTCGTCTTTGTCTCCGGTCCGAACAGCTGTTTTGCGAACTCTTCCAGAGTACCTTTCAGGTCTGCAAATGTAATATTTTTATCTACAACCAGACCTTCGATCTGATGGAAGGACGGGGAATGGGTTGCATCCACTTCGTCAGAACGGAATACACGTCCAGGTGCGATCATACGGATTGGCAGTTTGCCCTGTTCCATAATGCGGGCCTGTACCGGAGAAGTCTGGGTACGAAGCACGATATCTTTATTGATATAGAATGTATCCTGCTCATCTTTTGCCGGATGGTTTGCCGGAATGTTCAGTTTTTCGAAGTTGTACAGATCATACTCGATCTCCGGTCCTTCTACGACTTCATATCCCATACCGACAAAGATGCGCTCTACCTCTTCCAGAGCGATTGTATTCGGATGACGATGGCCAACGTTGATCTTCTTTGCCGGAAGTGTCACATCAATGACTTCCTGTTTCATCTTTTCTTCGCGTGCTTTTTCTTCCAGTTTTTTCTTTGTCTCTTCTAAAAATTCCTCAATCGCTTCTCTCGTTTCATTAACCATCTGGCCAACGAACGGACGCTCTTTTGGATCTACATTTTTCATTCCTTTTAATACAGCAGTCAGTTCACCCTTCTTTCCAAGAAAAGAAACCCTTACCTCATTCAGTTTATCAAGTCTGTTTGACTCGCGTATCTGTTTCAGTGCTTCCTCCCGGATTGCCTGCAGTTTGTCTTTCATGTCTCATTCTCCTTGTAAATTAAAATAAAAAAGCTCCATCCCAAAATAGGGACGAAGCGATCTTTCCGTGGTACCACCCTGATTTCTGTCATCTGACAGACACTCAATGTTGTTTAACGCACAAGTACGTCGCTCCCTACTGTCTTCAGGAACGCAGCTCCAGTGTGAAATTCATCTCTCTGTCTGTACCGTGGAAGATTTTCAGCCGATGATCCTCCTTCTCTGTCGGGAAACAGGAAACTACTTTGCACTTTCAAAGCCTTTCGCATTTCAATCAAAATCATTATAACATCAATTTTTAAAATTACAACCCTTTTTCGATTGCATCTTTTGAAAACTTTTCTGGCTGCTCCAGATAGCAGTTGATCTCTGCCCCCATAAACAGCAGCCACATACAGAAATACAGCCACAGCATGACCATCACGACCGTTGTCAGACTTCCATAGATTGCCGACATCCCTTTGGAATATTCGATATAGACCGAAAAGCCATAGGAAAACACTGACCAGGCAAAAGAAGTGGCCACTGCTCCCGGAAGCTGAGAAAAGAAATCCTGTCTCTTATACGGAAGCCACGCATACATCGCACAGAAGATCATGCACAGCAAAAGGATCGTTCCAATCGTCCGGGCACTGATGATCAGCCAGGATACGGCTCGCAGCCACGGCAGATAATGCAGAAGATAATCATGCAGCAGATTGCCGAACACAAACAGCCCCATCGCCAGAATCAGCGATATCAGCAGCAAAATAATATAAAGAGCTGCCCGGAATCTTGCCAGAAAATAATTTTTCCGGATCTTTGTGTCATAAATCTTATTCAGTCCTTTGGATACAGACATCATGGCCTTGCTGCACGCCCAGACTGCTGTGATCACCGTTCCAGAGAGCAATGCGGTGGATTTTGTATACACAGATCCGACTAACGTTTCCAGGTACGCATGGAAACCTTCCGGAAAGATCACCTTCAACAAGGTCATAACGTCTTCTTTTGTCATCGGCGTGTACTGGAGCAAAATAAGCAGCAACATCACAAAGGGAATAAATCCCATAATGATAAAAAAAGCAGACTGGGCCGAATAGGCATCCACTCTGTCCTCTGAACTTTTATCCAAAAATCTCAGCAGCCAGCGAACCAGCTGTATCACGTATCGCATATGATCTCCACTCCGTCTCCATAGTAATACTTCAAAATTTCCTGACAGCTCCATCCCTCTTCCGCCAGGTGTTTTGCACCATTCTGACTCATGCCGTCCCCGTGCCCATATCCCCCTCCATTCAGCAGAAAACCGGACAGCACGCCACCCTGATACTGTGGGGTAATATAAAAGAACGCACTCGGAAGAAGTCCAAGACTTGGTGCCGTGCTTCCATCCTGTAAGATCACAGCCTGATCACCGGGCCGCAGAAACTGGCGGATCGCATACTCTCCTTCGATTGCTACCGTCCCAAGTGTCCCTGTGACCTGCAGCACTTCTGCCCTTCCATTTTCAAGTCGCTTCAGAACGTTTAAGCTTAAAATCTGCCCGATCCGTCCCGGATAAAACGTTTCGGCAGCGGCATTTAGTTCCTCTGTCGAAAAAAGTGTATTCCAGCGATACCAGGATTCTTCACGCTCCGCATCGGATGCTCTGCTGCCGGACATCGCTGCACAGAAAACGGCCTCGTTGGAAGCTTCCTCCTCCATGCGAAGTCCGCAGGACGTTGAATAATACAGCGTATTTTCAATCTGCCCGTCTTCTTTTATCACCATCCCGGCAGTCTGCTGCACTGCCTGCACGGCAGCATCCGTCTTTCCAATATTATTATACACCTGATAAGAAACGCTGTCATCCAGATCTGCACCAAATTCCTCGCAGCGACTGTTCTCCATCTGAAGCATGGCATAACATCTGGCACAGACTGCCTGGGCTTTTAACGCCTCGATCGGATAGGAAGAGGGCATTTCACTTGGAACCACATAGCACAGATAAGTTTCCAGCGGAAGCGTATTGATCAGGATCAGACCTTCCTCTCTGTTCGCCACATGAAGACTCCCTTCGTAAGAGGGACACTCTGCGGCACGTTTCAGATACGGAAGCTGAAATACACCGTCTTCTTCCATTGTAAAGACCAGATCACCCTGCAAAAATTCATTGCTTTGCATCGTGAGCTCAACCTGCTCACCGGCCTGGTAGTGCCGTTCTGTGCCTTGTCCGCTCACCCGAAACGGCACATCTGCCGTAATCGTGATCCGGTCATGGTATTCACTCGTATAATTGTCACTGCACAGCAGGACACGGATGTCCGGATTTGCATCTGATGCCATTCTTTCATCCTTTTCTGCAGTTTCTGTCTCCGCTCCCGCTTTGTTTTCCGCCATTGTTTTGCTTTCTTTTCCGCTCTGCCCTGTGCTGCGGTTTCCGCCTTTTTCCTGGTTTTCTCTCAGCACCTGTTCCTGAAGCTGACTCTGTTCTGCCAGAAAACTCCGACTGCTGCTTGTCAAAACAATCCCATAACGATCATACAAGGACAGGAGCATTGCAGCCAATGATGCACATCCAAGTAAGAAAAACTGTCTTTTTGCAATCCTTTTCACCTGCGGACACTCCTTTTACTTTTCAGAACCATTACCTGTTTTTTAAATATATTCCTGTCCTTGTATAAAATACCTGATTTTTTATTTTACTGCTGAAAAATAGTAAATGGTTGTCGTTTCGTATTTTGCACCGGCACGCAGTACGGTAGACGGAAACGTCTCGTGATGTGTTGCATCCGGGAATCCTTGTGTCTCAAGGCAGAGACCGGAGCGTTTCTGATAAACGACACCTTCTTTTCCCTTTGGAATACTCTCAACAAAATTACCTGCATAGAACTGAACGCCAACTGCATCGGAAAAGACTTCCATACGTCTTCCGCTTTCCGGTTCGGTTACTTCCGCAATCTTACGGAGTGTTCCGTTGCTGTTGTTCAGTACATAGTTGTGGTCATATCCGCCGGCAATCTTCAGCTGCTCATAATCTGCCTCAATATCTGCTCCGATGCTCTTTGCAGCACGAAAATCCATCGGTGTTCCCTCAACCGGAAGGATCTCTCCAGTTGGGATCATGCCCTGTCCTACCGGTGTGAATGCATCTGCATCCAGCCATAAAATGTGATCTTCGATCTTTCCTGCTGCATGTCCTGCCAGATTGTAATATCCGTGATTAGTCATATTGGCAATCGTATCTTTATCAGAAGTTCCTTCGTAATGAATCTTCACTTCGTTTTCCATGGTCAGTGTATAAGTAACGGTGATATCAAACGTACCCGGCAGTCCCTGTTCACCGTCTGCACCGACATGATGGAAACTTACACTGTTGCCATCCTCGTCTACGGACGCATCCCAGATGATATTGCTGTAACCTTCACTTCCGCTGTGAAGATTGTTTTCGCCTTCGTTTTTTTCCATCTGATACACGTGTCCGTCAATCACGACCTGTGCATCTTTTGTCCGGTTTCCGTTTCTTCCGATGATTGCACCAAAATAACAGGTTCCCTGCTCATAATCCTGCACATCATCATATCCAAGCAGTACATCTTTGCTTCTGCCCTTTGCATCCGGAGCAAGGATTGACACCATGGTTGCACCATAATCGGTCACTTCCAGTGCCATACCTTTTCCATTTACCAGTGTATAGATATGTGCAATCTTACCTTTTGAAGTTTTTCCAAATTCGCTTACTTTAATACCCATTGCTCCAAAATCCTCCTGTGAAAATTTATCGTTTTCAGTATAACATTACCCGTTTTAAATTGCAATGCACGATAGATGTCTCCATTATAATAGGGAGTTATATTTTTTGTCAATTTTATAATTATGATGTGGGTGTCAAAAGTCCCCAACTATGATGCCTACGGATTGTTCTCAGGAATTTCTCGTATAATCAAAATATCTGGAATATGCCACAATTCCACAGATAGCATAAAAAATCATTGCCAAAACGAATCCCTCAACGCTGCGTACAAATAATACCAGTATCAAGATCAGAAGAAACGTCGGCAGTTCCATCCGATGCAGCCATTTAAACATGTGATAACGCTTCGGCGACATTTCATGTTCTGCTGTTTTTGCATTTGTTGTCTCACATTCTATCATCGCACCAAAACGTGAAAAATGTCGATATGCACTGTATGGGATTCCATCTAACATAAATTCCGGATACATTCCTTTTTTTGTTATCACAATCTTCATTCCTTTTTCAGAGGCATACTGTAATAATGCTTCCTCAAATTCTTTCGGATTCATGCACATAGTATCCGGCCTGAAAGAGAAGCGTGCCTCTGCTTCTGCTTTCGATACTTTTTTGAAATCATTCAGCAAATCCGCAAAAACGGCACCTTTCTTTTCCTTTTCATCCATTTTCTTCAAATAGTACTGTGGATCAAACTCTCCGAGATTTTCCTCTTTAATCTCTTCGCAGAAATTAATCGCATCCGTCAGCTCCGCTCTCTGCTTTTCCAATCTTTCCTTCTGCTTTTGGATCACCTTACCAAGCATTTCAGGACGATCAAAGGTATCTTTAATCTCCTCAATCGGAACATCCAGTTTCCGTAAAATCTTAATCTGAAGAATCCGCTTTATATCTTCCGGCCTATATTCACGATATCCATTCTTCTCATTTCGCTTTGGCTGCAGCAGGCCCATCTTTTCGTAGTACCGGATATTTGCACGACTGATACCGGTCTGTTCTTCTGCTTCTTTGATATTGCTCATAAAACCTCTCCTCTCTTTGTACTTTGCATCAAGCAAGTACTTTATAGTGGGATTGTAAGGTATAAAGCTGCTTGAATGTCAAGCATTTTATAGAAAATTCCAGTCAAATCACAAACAAGACCTGCAATCCATATAGATTACAGGCCTTGCCATATCTTTGTCACAGAAATGCTCTGTGACAAATCTCATTTTACATTTACCATGTTGTTGATTGCAGTCAACAGTGCATTGATGGAAGCACGGATGATATCCTGATCCACGCCGGCACCCCAGTAATGTTCTCCGTCTTTGCTGCGGATACCAACATAGGCGATCGCTTTGGAGCTGGAACTCTGTTCCAGTGCATGCTCCTGATAAGTTGTCAGATCATATTCCAGACGGAACTGATTCTTCAGTGCGTTGCTTACTGCATTCAGACGACCATTTCCGGCTGCGATCGCAACCACGCTCTTGCCTTCACATTCTACGGTCACCTCTGCAATAATGCCATTATGCTGTTTGAAGTGTACTTCGCTGATATTGAACGGCGTTGTGATATCTTCAAATTTTTCTTTAAACAGATTGAAAATTTCCTGAGGCTGCAGTTCTTTGTGCTGATGGTCTGAGCTGTCTTTTGCAGCATATCCCATTGCCTCACGCATTTTTGCCGGAAGGTTCAGTCCAAAGTTCTGCTCCAGAATATAGCCTACGCCGCCTTTTCCGGACTGGCTGTTGATACGGATCACGTCTGCCTCATATCTTCTTCCGATATCGGTCGGATCGATCGGCAGATACGGAACGGTCCAGGTCGGGCAGTCATGCTCCTCACGGTAATGCATACCTTTTGCGATTGCATCCTGATGGGAACCAGAGAATGCTGCAAATACAAGGCTTCCGCCGTACGGACTTCTCATATCAATATGCATGCCTGTATATTCTTCATATGCTGCAGAAATTGCCGGCATATCACTGAAGTCAAGCTGCGGATCTACACCCTGAGAATACATATTCAGTGCCAGCGTCACAATATCCACATTTCCGGTACGCTCGCCATTTCCGAACAGAGTACCTTCAATACGATCAGCACCTGCCAGAAGTCCCATTTCTGCATCACTGATACCACATCCACGGTCATTATGCGGATGCAGAGAGATCAGCACATTCTCACGATATTTCATGTTTTTGCTCATATATTCAATCTGGCTTGCGTAAACGTGCGGCATTGCATTCTGTACGGTACTTGGCAGGTTGATGATGCATTTGTTATCTGCAGTCGGCTGCCATACATCCAGAACTGCGTTGCATACTTCCAGTGCATATTCCGGTTCTGTTCCGGTAAAACTCTCCGGACTGTACTCAAATGCAAAATTTCCTTCTGTCTCATCAGCCAGCTTTTTCAGAAGTTTTGCACCGTCTACGGCAATCTTCAGGATCTCTTCTTTGGATTTTTTAAATACCTGTTCTCTCTGTGCCACAGAGGTAGAATTGTATACATGTACAATCGCTCTCGGAGCACCTTTCACTGCTTCAAAAGTCTTGCGGATAATATGCTCTCTTGCCTGTGTCAGTACCTGAATGGTCACATCATCCGGAATCAGGTTCTGATCGATCAGTGTTCTCAGGAAATTATACTCTGTCTCGGAAGCGGCCGGGAAACCGACTTCGATTTCTTTAAAACCAATCTTTACAAGCAGTTTAAAGAATTCTACCTTCTGTTCCAGACTCATCGGTACGATCAGTGCCTGGTTTCCATCACGCAGATCGACGCTGCACCAGATTGGTGCCTTATCTACATAAGTCTTTTTCACCCAGTCATTGCATTCTACTGGCGGCATAAAATACTGTCTCTGATATTTACTTACATTTTTCATCATTTTAACAGATCTCCTTTTCTTTTTGTCTTTGATTTATCCGGCAGGCATCGTTTGAAGAACATAAAAAAACCTTACGTCTCACTATAACATATCTGCTGTCATAGAGACGAAAGGTTAAGTCTTCCGCGGTACCACTCTATTTTATGAATTCATTCATACTCTCACCGGATACGGATTTGCATCTTATATCCTGTCCCTGTAACGGTGGACTTCCGTCTGCTCCTACTCTCCTTTGATTTCAGGCAGCTGCTCCAAGGTCAGTTCCACTCTTTCCTTCCACTGTCTCGCATCACCCGACAGCTTTCTGTATTCTGGTCAAAATGTACTATTCCTCATCAACGCTTTTCCTATCAATGAATAAATATTACCATTTTCGACCAGACTTGTCAAGGTTTATATATATTTTCGATCCAGTGTAAAGCCTCTTCCACGCACTTCATTGATCTGCGTTACGGAAAGAAATGCTTTTTTATCGACTTCCTGCACCATCTCGGTCACAGCATGCAGCTTTCTGGATGAGATCACACAACAGACTGCCATCTCATCTTTTTGCAGGTAGCCGGTTTCAATATGATACATTGTGGCACCAAGATCCAGTTTTTGAAGAAGCATATCGCGAATTTCCTGATAATGCCTGGATATGATCATAACCTGTACTTTTTTCTGTCCTGCCAAAGAGACATATCCGAGTACAATGGAACTTAAGATTACAATCAGGATTCCATACAGAACCTGCTCTTTTGTCGATATAACAATCTGTAACAGAAGCACTGTGAAATCGAAAAGATACATAGAAACCGCCACCGGAATCCCAAATTTTTTATTCAGAATCAACGGCGGGATATCCAGCCCTCCGGTCGATGCTCCGAACCGGATGACGATACCGACACCAAGACCGACCATAATGCCGGCATAGATAGCTGAAAGCAAAATGTCATTTGTCATCGTTGCGATCCACTGCTGTTGTGTAAAAAAAGAAAGGAACATTGGATACACAATAGTACTCACGATGGTCGTCAGTGCAAATTTTTTGCCGAGTACAAACGCCCCGACCGCAAACAAAATAATGTTATAAACAGCTACTGCCACCGAGAGATCCACCCCGAATACTCTGCTCGTAACAAGTCCAAGACCGGTCGCTCCTCCGGTGATCATGCCGTGCGGCAATACAAAAGCTGCAATTCCAAATGCCAGGATCGCATTTCCAAGCAAAATACCGCACAATTCCAAAATCTGATACCCCAATTTCTTATTCATGCGCCTTCTCCTTTTCCTTAGTTTTTCCGGATAATCTGTTCTTATTCTACCCTTTCCGGCAATGCAGTGCAAGCCGCCGCATCATAGCAGTAACGCAATATCAGGATGACGCCTGGAAAAAATGTGGGACACACAAAACATGGACATCACCTGAACACGGGAAAAAGCAGACTCCAGAACGGAATCTGCTTTTATCTTGCCAAATATAAATTGAAACCTTAAATCATTTCTCACGATAAACGATTAGTTGTTGATCAGTTTGTCTTCGCCATTCCAGCTGTACAGTTTTCTGATCTCTGCACCGACTTTTTCTGAAGGATGCTCGGAAGCCAGTTTTCTCATCGCTTTGAAGTGTACCTGACGTCCTGCCTGTGACATATCCAGAAGGAATTCTTTTGCGAAAGTACCATCCTGGATGTCTTTCAGAACCTGTTTCATAGCTTTCTTTGTGTCTTCTGTTACGATCTTAGGACCTGTGATATAATCGCCATACTCAGCTGTGTTGGAGATAGAATATCTCATTCCTGCAAAACCACTCTGGTAGATCAGGTCTACGATCAGTTTCATCTCATGGATACATTCGAAGTATGCATTTCTCGGATCATATCCAGCTTCACACAGTGTCTCGAATCCTGCCTGCATCAATGCACATACACCACCGCAGAGAACTGCCTGCTCACCAAAGAGGTCTGTCTCTGTTTCTGTACGGTAAGTTGTCTCCAGCAGACCTGCTCTTGCTCCACCGATTCCAAGACCATAAGCCAGTGCTTTGTCCCATGCTTTTCCGGTGTAATCCTGCTCTACAGCAATCAGACATGGTGTTCCTTTTCCTGCCTGGTACTCGCTTCTTACAGTATGTCCAGGAGCTTTTGGAGCGATCATAGTTACATCAACATATGCCGGTGGTTTGATGCATCCGAAATGAATGTTGAAACCATGGGCGAACATCAGCATATCGCCTTCATTCAGGTTTGGCTCGATGTCTTTTTTGTACATATCTGCCTGCAGCTCATCGTTGATCAGAATCATAATGATGTCTGCCTGTTTTGCAGCTTCTGCTGCTGTATATACTTTTAATCCCTGAGCTTCTGCTTTTGCCCAGGATTTGCTGCCTTCATACAGACCAACAATAACATCACATCCGGAATCTTTCAGATTCAGTGCATGTGCATGTCCCTGACTGCCGTAACCAATAATTGCAATCTTGTGTCCTTCCAGTGCGGAAAGGTTACAATCTTCCTGATAAAAAATTCTTGGTTCCATTTTATGTTCCTCCATTATGTATATATTTGTTAAAGGTATAATTAATGCCTCTAGCTTTCTTCTTTACAGGTAACGGACATCCTCCGCTCCTCTTGATAAACCTGTCATGCCTGTCCTTGCCAGCTCTAATATCTCGTAATCGCCAAGAAGTTTGAAAAATGCTTCAATCTTGGACTCTGTACCGGTAAGTTCAATGATCAGAGAATCAACTCCCACGTCAATAATTTTGGCACGGAAAATATTTGCAATGGACATTACATCCTGCCTGTTTTCACGGCCAACTCTTACTTTTACAAGCACCAGTTCTCTTGTCACGCTTTCGCCTTCTGCCAGCTGTTTGATATCAACAACATCAACCAGCTTTGCCAGCTGCTTTGTGATCTGATCCAAAATCTGCTGATCGCCGTTTACGACAACAGTCATACGTGAGTATCTCGGATCCGCTGTCTCGCCAACGGTCAGACTGTCGATATTGTAACCACGGCGGCTGAACAGCCCTGCTACTCGACTCAGTACACCGGAGGTATTGTCAACCAATAAGGATAATACTCTTTTCTTCATTGGGATTTCCTGCCTTCTTTCAAAACTGCCTCTGTTCTCTTGAGGCTTATTGTATTTTACCAACAAATATTTACTTTGTCAATGTAAAGTGTCACTAAAATATAACGATAAATCCTTTTACTTCCATAATATTTTAGTTTTTTTCGTTTCCTGCTACATTTTTATAGCAGTTATAACAGTACTCTATGATATCCTTTCTGCGGATGATACCGATAAAGATCTTTTTATCGTCGATCACCGGGACAAAGTTCTGATTCATGGAAGTTAAGATCAGATCTTCGATCTCACAGTCGATATTGACCGGTTCATTGTACCATCTGCGTTCCACCTGCGAAAGGGGGATCTCTTCTGTCATATGAAGATCCACAATCTTATGGTCTTTGATATACCAGAGCAGATCTCCTTCCGTCAGCGTTCCCACATAACAGCCATTGCGGTCAATCACGGGTACTGCACTGTAACGGTAGTGTTCCATCTTTTCAAGTGCCTGACGAAGAGAGTAATCATCATACAGATACGCTACTTCACTTTTTGGTGTCAAAGAAAACAATACATTCATAGTTTACTTTTATCTCCGCTTTTCTGACATTGCCGTCTCCCGGCAAATGTCGTTTCTTTTGTTTTTCTGTGCCGCACATCCGGTTTGGACGGACTGCTTTTGGCATCTGCCGGCTCAAAAATCATATCCCAGATTGGAAAGTACCTTTCCCGGCTGATCGTAGATCACCATGTCTGCTTTGCAGTCCGTGTAGTGTTCCTTTTCATGGATCACAACGATCTGCTCACCTTCAAAAAATTTAACATAATTTGAGTACACATCCGAAGATAATTTTGTTCCGAGCAAAAGAAGCACTTCTGCTTTTTCGACTTCTGTCGCTGCCAGTGATGTCAGATGGCTGTCCAGCTGTTCTCCGTAAAGAGTCACACCGGGACGTACCACATTATTACAGTTACGGCATCGCGGTGTCTTTTTGGAATCCCGGATATATTCCATCGGATATTCCTGTCCGCATTTCGGACAGCGGTTCTGATAGATGCTCCCCCGCAAACTGAGCACATTGCTGCATCCTGCACGTTTCTCCAGATCAAAAATATTATCGCTTAAAATACACTGGATCTTTCCTGCATCTTCCAGTTTTTTCAGTGCATAACAGGATTCGGAAGGCTTCCAGTCCTTTTCAAGAACTTCTGCCCTGTAAAATTCAAAAAAGGAATCCGGTCTTGTCATGTAATAGGCACTTGCGAAAATATCTTCCGGTGATCTTCCGTACTTCTGCTCAATCTCATAAGCATAATCCTGGTTTTGGAAAGTCCTGCATCCCGTCTCTGCGAGAATGCCGGAACCACACAATGCCACGGTATAATGGCTGTCATCTAATACTTTTTTCAAATACTCATACTTTTCTCCCATAAGCCACATCCTCCTTGGAATAAGCATACCAAAAAAAGCAAAAGTATGCAATCCCTTAGTGAATGATCATTGCATTTTTTCCGAGTTCCTCGTAATATTCTGCAAATGTTTCTGCATCGCGTTCTACCAGTCCGTCCAGCGGATCCTGAATCAGAACCGTACCGTTTTCTTTATCAAAACCACACATTACCATACAGTGTTCGTTGCGGAACCAGCGATAGGTTTTTCCCTCAAACTCGCATACTTCATCCGTCGGAACCGGTTTCTCCAGATACATGGTATTCCAGATTATGATCGGTATCCCTGCCGCCACATAATTATAAAGATCTTCAAAGTCAGTATCTGAAATATCAAAGCCTCTTTTTTCACTTTCCTGTGCTTCCAGGAAATTATTTGCAGTCTTGACAAGTCCCGGTGCAAAAATACCGGCCCCGTCTTCCGTATGTGGATTTCCGATATAACCCATCGCAAAATTCCGGTCTGCAAAAACAAGATAATCATCTGCTATGGTTGTTTTCTCCAAATCAAATCCGAGATATTTGAGAACCATTGTCAGTGCCACAGATTCACACCCGGTCGGAAGTTCCGGATTCTGGAGAATATTTTCCATCTCAATTTCTTCTGAAGTCTTGTCTGTTTTTTCCAGGACAGGAAGTTCTCCTTCCGGAGTGGCATCCTCTGTTTTATCTTCTTCCGTTTCAGATTCTGTCTCTGTTTCCGGACGTTCTGTTTCCAAGCTGCCCTGCTCGACCACTTCCACGGCTTCCGTTTCCGGCTCTGTCTCTTTTTTCTTTTTTGTTTCTGTTTCAGACGTTTCGCTCTGTCGGTCATCTGCATTTGTTTCAATATAAGCAAGCGGCTTTTTATGCAGCTCTTCACATCCTGTCATCAACACGGAGATTGTAAGCAACATGATGATACTGATTCTTTTCTTCATATTTACCTTTGAATATCCTTTCATTCATTTACAGATGTACAACGATTTCTGTTCCTTCTTCCATTTTGCTGTGGATTTCAATGTAACCACCATAATATTCCACCACATGTTTGACAATGGACAGTCCAAGACCTGTTCCGCCCGTCTGTTTTGAATGACTTTTATCCACACGGAAAAACCGTTCAAAAATCCGGCTCTGATATTTCATCGGCACACCGATCCCGGTATCCTTCACACTGATACACGGATGTCCTTTCTTTTCGCTGACCGTAACCCACAGTTTTCCGTTTGGCTTGTTGTATTTGATTCCATTTTCGATCAGATTATAAAACAGATCATTCATCAGCTGCCTGGACGCGAGATACAAAACAGCATCTCCGGAAAGTTCAACCGTAACGTTCCGGCTCTGTGCCATCGGTTCCAGGCGGTCACAGACCTCTTTTGCAAAAGACAGCAGATCTATATTCTCTTTTCCATAATATACTTCCTTGTCATCCAGCTGACTGACTTTAATAATATCATTTACAAGCGTCAGCAGTCTCTCTGATTCCCTGTGTATTTTGGCGGCAAACTCCGGCACATCTTCCGGTGCAACCAGATGATTCTCCATCAGTTCGGCAAAACCAGAGATGGAAGTCAGCGGTGTCTTCAGTTCATGTGAAACATTTGCCGAAAATTCTTTTCGCATCCGCTCTGTCCGCTCCCGTTCAGTAATATCCAGGACCAGAATGATAATTCCCTGAATTTTTTGATTTTCCAGGATTGGATTTCCAAAATACTGAACTTTTTTATGATCCAGTTCCTGCATGGCAGTATGAACATTTCCTTTCAGTGCAGATTCTACTACCTCCTGCATCGGAATGCTGTCACAGAATCCGGAAATAGTCTGCCCGATAAATTTGCTTCCGGATACTTCAAACAGATCCTGGCAGCTCTGGTTCATATACTGAATCCTGCGGTCTGCATCCAGCATAATGAGCCCTTCATTCATATTTTCCGTAATTGCAGTTAATTTATACTCCTGTTCTTTCATATTTTGCATCTGCGTCTGGATTTTTCGATTCTGAAAACCAAGCCGTTTCTGCAAAACGCCAAGCTCCGGAAATACAAGCTGCTCCATCGGATTTTCCAGATCAATGCCGTTGATCGCTTCTACGATATTTCTGGTAAGGAAATGGGCGATCAGAAATGTGATAAATATGACAAACAGTGCGATTCCGGTAAGTGCCGGAAGTACCTGTACAAACCCGCTCCAGATACTCAGTCCCTTACTTGAAAGACGCAGATATCTGCCGTCGGAAAGTTTTCGTGCATAATAATAAGTCTCCGACTGGATCGTACTGGAAATACGGCTGCTGGAACCTTCACCGTTCTTGCTGGCTTTTAAGATTTCCGGCCGTTTTGCATGATTTTCCATGCCCGATACATCTTTGACTTTATTGTCATACAACACCATACCATTTTCAGCGATCAGGGTGATGCGAAAGTCTGTCTTTCCGGCTGCCGCCTGAAAATCGACATCTGCATCTCCTTGCTTTTCCAGAAGTGCAGAAATGAATTCTGCCTCTTCCCGCATCCCTTCCTCTTTCTGATCATGAATCGTTCGATTATAAGAAAATACAAAAACAAACGATACAATCAGTATCGTTGTAAGTGCAACCCAGAAATAGTTTCGATAGATCCGTTGTTTCATCGCTTAATCCTCTATTTTATAACCAATTCCGCGTATTGTCTTTATAAAATCTCCGCATGTCCCAAGTTTCTGTCGCAGGGAACCAATATGTACGTCTACGGTGCGGCTCTCTCCCTCATACTCATAATTCCATATGGTGTTAAGGATCTTATCACGAGAGAGCACCAGCCCTCGGTTTTTCATAAGATAAGACAAAAGTTCAAACTCTTTGAACGTAAGACTGACCTCCTGTCCGCGGGCGTAAACCTCATGCTTCTGTTCATCCAGAACCAGCTCTCCGATCTTTAAGACTTCTCCCGCACTTCCTTTGCTCCGATCACTTCTGCGGATCACCGCCTTTACTCTGGAGATCAGTTCCATAACTCCAAACGGTTTTGTGATATAATCATCCGCACCGGAATCCAGACCCAGTACTTTATCGTATTCCGAAGATTTTGCCGTCATCATAATGATCGGGATATTCTCCGTATCCGGTCTGCTTTTCAGTTTTTTCAGAATGCTGACTCCATCCTCATCCGGAAGCATAATATCCAGCAGGATCAGATCCGGCTGCTGTTCTTTCATTCTTTTATAAAAAGAAGCAGCATTTTCAAATCCCATCACCTGAAATTCTGCGGTTTTCAGTGCGTACAGCACCAACTCCCTTATACTTGTATCGTCTTCCACGTAATAGATCCATTTTCCCATGACTGCTCCTTTATATTCCTTTTTATTGTTCTGACATCACATAGCCTGCCAGATTGTAGGCATGGTCAGAGATACGCTCCAGATTGCTGATAATATCCAGAAATGCCACTCCGCTTGTCGGATTGCACAACTGTCTGGAAAGGCGTTCAATATGCTTCTCCCTCAGCTCTTCTTCCAGATTATCGACCATATCCTCATATTTTACAACTTTATTTGCATCATCCATGCTGACCTTTTCTCTGGCCGATATGGAAAATACAAAAGATTTTTCAACCAGATCCATGATCTCTGCCAGATCACATCTGCCTTCTTCGGAAAAAGTGATCGGTTCGCCATCCTCTTTGACATCCATCAGCTCCACAATGTTTTCCACATGATCGCCGACACGCTCGATGTCACTGACCGAATAAAACAGATCGTTGACAACCATGTGCTGGTCTTCATTCAAAGAAAGATTGCTGATCTTAACCAGGTACTCTGTGATCAGTTTTTCCATCTTATTGATGACTTTTTCCGTACGGTAAACCTGCTCGATTTTTTCTTTGTCATAATTCATAACGGCTTCAAAGGCACGTTCCATATTTTCGTTTGCAATGTGCCCCATGTGTACAACTTCCAGAATCGCATTCTCAACGGCAAAAGACGGTGTCTCCAGGATACGGTCATCCAGATGACGCAGTGTGATCGCATCGTCACTCTGCTCTGCCTGTTCCTGTTCATCGCCGCCTTTGACCAGAAGACCGGATAATGCAACCAGTTTCCCCCTCAGCGGTGTCATAAGAACCGTACAGACAAGGTTAAAGATCGTATGGAATACCGAGATACCGACACTGTCGATCCCCATTGTCCCGAAAGCCGGGCGGAACTGAAACAGGACAAACAATCCGCTGCCCCAGACCAGTGCACCGAGTACATTGAACGTGAGATGGATCACAGCTGATCTTTTTGCATTGCGTGACTCGCCAAGGCTGGACAAAAGTGCCGTACAGCAGGAACCGATGTTCGATCCAAGACTGATATACATGGCAGAACTTGCAGTCACAACACCACCTGCCGCTGCAAGTGTCTGAAGGACACCAACTGCAGCCGATGAACTCTGCATGATCGCCGTAACGATCACACCGATCAGGATACCAAGGATCGGATTGCTGCCAAAGAGCTCAAATGCCCTGGTAAAGATTGGAAGATGCAGGTAATCTCCCGCAGCATCTCCCATAAAATCCAGACCGATAAACAAAAGGCCAAGTCCTACCAGGATCTCACCGACCGTCTGCTTTTTCGCCTTTTTGCTGAACATGATCAGAAAGGCTCCGATCCCGACCAGAAGTGGTGCATACAGAGAAGGGGAAAATGCCTTGAAAGCATCTCCCAGCTGTCCAAGTGATACGATCCACGCCGTAATACAGGTACCAATGTTTGCTCCCATAATGACGCCAACGGCCTGTGTCAGTGTCATGATGCCCGCATTGACAAATCCGACCACCATAACCGTTGTGGCACCGCTGCTCTGGATGATCGCCGTGACAAGTGCCCCGACCACAACTGCCATAAAGTGATTGCTCGTCAGAATCCCGAGCAGCTCTTTCATTTTATTGCCGGCTGTTTTCTGAATGCCTCCGGACATACTGTGCATACCGTAGAGGAACATACCAAGGCCTCCGGCAAACATGAAAAGATTCCCAACGTCTGTGATCGTCATATATTTTCCCTCCACTCCAGATCACCTTTTTGCAGACCGATGACCAGAGATTCTGCTGTTGCGATATTGGTAGCAATCGGTATGTTATAAATATCACATGCTTTTGAAATCATTTCAATATTCGGCTCTCTCGAATTGGTAAATAATGGACTGTAGAAAAAAATCACCATATCCAATCCGTTTCGTTCGATCATTTCTACAAACTGTTTATCTCCGCCCACGCTTCCTGCCAGGAATTTGTGGACATGAAGGTTCGTTGCCTCCTCTATACGCCTTCCTGTGATCCCGGTCGCATACAACTCATGTTTTTCCAGGATACGTTTGTAGGCAACGCAAAAATCCTCGATCAGATTTTTCTTTGCATTGTGTGCAATTAATCCTATGTTCATTCTCTATCTACCTCAGATCATTATAGAGTTCTGCTGACTGTATTTTCGCAGACTATGGTCATTATAGCACAGACTCCTGCAAAAAAGAAAGTATTTTGTCACCATATTCTTAATTTTAAAAAAAGCAGGCAAGAGAAGTTTTCTCTCACCCGCTTTTGTCATTTTTCAATCCAAAACTTCAGAAGTTCCCGATCAGTACTGTGCACTGCCGTTTCCGTTCATGCCGCTTCCGGCTCCTCCGGACATCTGTCGCTCCTGTGCTTCGATCATTTTTTTGACCATATAGCCACCTACGGATCCGTTCTGTTTTGATGTCAGGTTACCATTGTAACCATCCGTCAGAGGAACGCCAAGTTCGCTTGCCACTTCCATTTTGAACCTGTCAAGAGCACCTTTTGCTTCCGGTACTGCCGCCACATTAGATGAACGATTTGCCATAATTACATGCCTCCTTTGAAATGTTTTGTTTTCCTTTTCTTTTTCAGATGTGCAATTTTCTATTGCGATCCTAGTATGTGGATTTCATCCGGTTTTAAACTGGAAAGTGTTTCAAAGTATAGCATCTTATGACAATTTGATCTTAAAGCTCGATTTTGTAGCTGTCGTTTCCTTCGTCATTGATCGTATAGTATGCACAGCTATTTTCCGGCTGCAGGAATACTTTGATCGTCTTGATATCTTTGATTTTATTTTTCTGAATTTTTGTCCAGTTTTCTTTTACTTTTTTCTTGATTTCTTCCTGTGTGATCTGCTTGCCGGCAAATTCCAGAACGAACTCTTCTTTTACTGCTGCTTTTCTTCCCGGAGTTTTCTTCGATTCTGCTTTTTCAGCTGTTTCAGCTTTGGCAGCCTTTGCAGCTTTTGTTGTTTCTTTTACTTCTGCAACTTTTTCTTTTACAGCTTCTTTTACTTCTGCTGCTTTTTCTGCAACTTTTTCTACTGCTGTAACTTTTTCTGCTGTTTCTTCAGCAACAGTTGTCTTTACTTCTTTCTTTGCTGCTTCTTTGTTTACAGCAGCTGCTGCATTTTTCTTTGCCTGTCTACGGTTTGCCATAATAGTTTCCTCCTCATAAAAAAACATTCTAAACTCTCTTGTTTTTAATGCTTCTTAAGCAATCGGCTTAATCATATACCATTTTTTACAAATTATCAACTATAAATTCAAATTGCACAGATCCTTGTACATATATTTTTCAAGATTTTGTCTTAAAATAGCGTAATCTTTCCCTTCCGGATAGGATGGATCCTGCAGGGTATCGTTTGCTGCATCGTTTGCTTCCTGTAAGATTGCGGCATCCTGAAAAACATCTCCGATGCGAAATGCAAGCTCTCCGCTCTGGCGGATTCCAAAGAGATCTCCCGGTCCCCTCAGACGCAGATCTTCGTTCGCAATATAAAAACCGTCGTTGGATTTGTTCAATATTTCCAGACGCTTTTTTGTCTTTTCTCCGTCTTTCCCATAACACAGGATACAGTAAGACTGTGCAGCTCCTCTTCCGACACGCCCACGAAGCTGATGCAGCTGTGCAAGACCGAAACGCTCCGCATTTTCAATCATCATAACGCTAGCGTTCGGCACATTCACACCAACTTCGATCACCGTCGTGGAAACAAGAACCTGGATTTCATTTTTCACAAAAGCTTCCATGATCTCGTTCTTCTTGACCGGTTTCATCTTGCCATGAAGATACGAAACCGTAATATCCTGCGGCAGTGTACTTCTCAGTTTTTCTGTATAAGAAATCACATCTTCTGCTTCGATCTGCTCGCTCTCCTCCACCATCGGACAGATGATATACGCCTGATGCCCCATCTTTACCTGTTTTTCTATAAAACGATATGCTTTCGGACGGTAAGAGGTGTCAACCACACAGTTTTTGACCGGCAGACGGTTTGCCGGAAGTTCATTCACAACCGAAATATCAAGATCTCCATACAGGATCACGGCCAGTGTCCTTGGGATCGGAGTTGCACTCATAACCATCACATGCGGCATATCTCCTTTTTCCGACAGAGACTCTCTTTGCCGCACACCGAAACGGTGCTGCTCATCGGTAATCACAAGTGCCAGATTTTTATATTGGATCTTTTCCTGAAAGACCGCATGCGTCCCGATGATGATCTGTGATTCTCCGGAGACAATTCTGCCGCAGGCTTCCCGTTTTTGTTTCGCTGTCATGGAACCGGTAAGCAGTTCTGCATAAAAAGGCAGTTTCTGTTCGCAGATCTGCTTCTGGATAGCCTCCATATGCTGCACTGCAAGCACCTCGGTCGGAACCATCAGGCATCCCTGCCAGCCATTTCCCGCTGCAAGAAATAGGGCAAGAAAGGCAAGGATCGTCTTTCCAGATCCTACATCTCCCTGTATCAGGCGTGACATAAGATAATCACCTGTCATATCACGCTCGATCTCCTGCCAGACCTTTTTTTGTGCCCCGGTAAGTGAAAAAGATAAGTTTGCAATGATCTGATCTGTTAGAGGAATTTTCTGTATCTGAAATCTCTGCGGATTTCGTTCATTTACCTGCTTCAGCTGCCGCAGTGCAAGGATAAACAGATAAAATTCATCAAATACCAGTCTTCTTCTCGCCAGAAGCATCTGTTCGCGATTCTCCGGAAAATGAATCTGTTCAAGTGCAAAATGATATTCTGCGAGATGATACTTGCTGCGGATAGCAGGCGGCAGTGTCTCTTTGAAAAAGGGCAGACTTTCAAGTGCCTGCCGCACTGCTTTCTCGATGGTCTTTGCAGAGAGTCCTTCCGTCAGAGGATACACCGGTTTTAAATGCTGCCGCATTCTGTGATATTCCTCGAAAGAAAAAACAGCTGGCTGCTCCAATACCAACTGTCTGTTTTTCTTTGCTGCTTTGCCCCACAGCACATAAGGCACACCGGCTCTTACGGTGCTGCGAAGATAAGGCATATTATACCAGGTGATGCGTATTTTCTGTGCATCACTTTCGAACACGCCGGATACAATCTGCATGTTTTTTACACGCTTCACTGCCAGCGGTCCCTGAAACTGACCATACAGAGCAGCCGTCATGCCGTCTGTTACGGCATCCGGCTTCTGTATTTCCCCGTACGTTTCATACGTTCTCGGATAGTAGGAAAGCAGTTCTCCGACATTCGTTACGCCCACTTTTGCAAACAGCTTTTCTGTCTTTTCACCAATTCCTTTTAGTTCTGTAAGCGGTGATAATGTATTCATAATTACTCCACAGAAACAACATAATAATAGATCGGCTGACCTCCGGCATAGACTTCCACATCACAGGAAGGATATTTTTCCGTCAGTGCCTGTTCCAATTTTTCTGCATCTTCGGCTTTTGTATCCTCTCCGTAATATACCGTGATCAGTTCTGCATCATCGGCATCCATCAGGGCAATCGTTTCCAGTGTAACATCCTGAATCTCTTTTCCGACCGCAAGGATCTCATGATCGCCGATTCCCATGATATCGCCCTCATGGATCTCCTTGTCATCAATGTGCGTGTCACGCACTGCATAAGTGATCTGTCCGGTTTTTACATTTTTGATCTCTTCAGACATTGCCTCCGTATTTTCTTCCACAGAAGCCTCGGCACTGTAAGTGACAACGGCTGTGATTCCCTGCGGAACGGTTTTGGTCGGAATTACGATCACTTCTTTGTCTTTGGTCAGAAGTTTTGCCTGATTTGCTGCCAGAATAATGTTTTTATTATTCGGAAGAATGTAAATCGTCTCCGCATTTACTTCTTCGATTGCACGCAGCATATCTTCGGTACTCGGATTCATGGTCTGACCGCCTTCGATCAGATAATCAACGCCCAGTTCGCGGAAGATCTCACCGATACCCTCACCAATGGAAACGGAAATAAATCCGACCGGCTTCGGCGGCACCATTTTTTTACGCTCTTCTTCTTCGAACTTCTGCTGTTCTGCAACTTTTGCCGCATCTTTGATCAGTTTCTCCTGATGCTCCTCACGCATATTGTCGATTTTGATACGGGTCAGTGAGCCGTAAGTGAGTGCTCTGGGGATTGCTTTGCCAGGGTCGTTTGTATGTACATGGACCTTGACAATATCTTCATCTGACACAACAACGATGGAATCACCGATGGACTCCAGAAATCCTTTGAACTCCTGCTCCGTCTGCGGTGTATACTCTTTTTCGAGCATGATGATAAATTCGGTACAGTAACCGAATCGAATCTCTGCCTGAGCCGGTGCTTCCTTTTCCTGTGCCGGGGCTTTTTTAGTGCTTTCAGCCGGTTCAACCGTATAATCGATCTCTTTTCCAAGAAATGCATCGTAAGCACCCTTTAACACCTGCACAAGTCCCTGTCCGCCGGAGTCTACCACGCCTGCTTCTTTCAGAACCGGCAACATCTCCGGTGTCTTTGCAAGGACAGCATCTGCCTCTTCGATCACCTGCTTTAAGAAATCATCCAGCGAAATATCATTCTCTGCAAGCTCCAGTGCTTTGTCTGCTGCGCCCTTTGCCACTGTGAGGATCGTGCCTTCCTTTGGCTTCATAACTGCTTTGTATGCAGTCTCCACTGCTTTCTGAAAAGCAGCTGCCAGAATCGCAACATCAATCTCCTCATACTTTTTGATTCCTTTTGTAAATCCACGGAACAGCTGAGAGAGGATAACACCTGAGTTACCGCGTGCTCCGCGAAGAGATCCGGAAGAAATCGCTTTTGCAAGTACTTCCATCGTCGGATCTTCCAGTGCCGCTACTTCTTTGGCCGCAGCCATGATGGTCATGGTCATGTTGGTTCCGGTATCACCGTCCGGTACCGGGAAAACATTCAGTTCATTGATCCATTCTTTCTTTGACTCCAGGTTTTTTGCTCCTGCCAGAAACATTTTGGCAAAAAGGGCGGCATTTATTGTATTTATTTCCACAACGAGTTCCTCCTTAATCTATCGGTCTGACACCTTCTACATAAATATTGATCTCATGAATCTCCATACCGGTAAATTCTTCGACTTTATATTTGACATTGTTGATCAGATTGTCTGCAACCGCAGAAATGCTGACGCCATAAGCCACGATCACATGAAAATCAAGTGAAATTTTATTATCCTCAACGGTAACCTGTATTCCATTTTTCAGGCTGTCTTTCTTCAGAAGTCTTACCAGACCGTCTTTCATGCTCACCGTTGCCATACCGACAATTCCAAAACACTCTACTGCAACACTTCCGGCATAGGTAGCGATCACATCCGTGTCGATCAAAATCGAACCCAGTTCTGTTTCCATTCTTCCTTTCATATCATGATACCTCCTATGTTAATAGCTGTATTATTTATTCATTATAACCTGTTTCATATAAAAAGAAAACATGAAAAATCATTTTTTACAGTTTTTTTAAATTTTCGCATTTTTTACTTGCATTATCATGCAGCTTCTGGTAGAATACTTATTGTTGTGAGCCTATTGTAGGCAATATAATGTCAAGGAGGTGCAGTCATGGCTAGATGTGCTATTTGTGATAAGGGAGCTCATTTCGGTAACAACGTGAGTCATTCTCATAGAAGATCCAATAAAATGTGGAAATCTAACATTAAATCTGTTCGCGTTAAAGTAAACGGTGGAACAAAGAAAATGTATGTATGTACTTCATGCTTACGTTCTGATAAAGTTGAAAGAGCATAAGGATCATAAAATAAAAACATGGATATAAAAGAGCAGGGATAGAACGACCGATGTCCCGGCTCTTTTTTCTTTTGCTCAAATTTTCATTCCGGTCAGAGCGTTTCAGACCATCATATCTAATCTTATACAGCAAAAGAGCAGGGAAACCTTTTTGGGTTCTCTCCCGCTCTTTTTTCTTGCTGTCGGATGTTTCTTTGGAACGGTTCTGTTACAGAGTAGCTTTTACTGTTCCGGAAACATGTTCCGTTTTTTTATTTTTTTACAGTTGCTTTCTTTGGCAGACCTGCTTTTTTCAGCATTCTCTTATACTTGGAAAGCTTCTTGGCCGGTACGGTCACTTTTGCTTTTGCATCGATCTTGCTGAATGCTTTGCTTCCGATGGAAGTAATGCCGGTTGCTTTCTTCATATTGACAGTCTTCAGTTTGCTGCAGCCTGCAAATGCATTTTTCTCAATCTTCTTCACATTGCTTCCGATCGTAACTTTCTTCAGCTTCTTACAGCTCTTGAATGCATTTTTGCTGATCCGTGTTACTTTGTAGGTAACGCCGTTGATCTTAACGGTTTTGGCAACGTTTACAGAAGTCACTTTCTTATCTGCTGTAACAACTGCTGCTGTCTTCTTCTTTGCGTTCAGGATCTGATAAGTGACCTTATTCAGAACTCTCTTGTTCACAGTCGGTTTTTCCGGCTCACCTGGTTTCTCTGTAGGTCTCTCGGTCGGTTTTTCCGTTGGTTTTTCCGTTGGTTTTTCTGTTGGTTTTTCTGTTGGTTTTTCTGTTGGTTTTTCTGTTGGTTTTTCGGTCGGTTTTTCCGTTTCCGCTTTCTTCAGTTTTGCTTTTGCATCCTGTAAAGCGATCAGCAGGTTCTGCAGCTCCTCTGTTGTTGCATCTGCTTTGGCATTTGCAGCGTTTTCATATGCTGTTTTAAATACTGCCCAGCTTTCTTTCGTGTAAGTACCGGATGCATTACCATCTTCGTAGATACCCTTTGTTTCTGCATTTTCCACTGCGTTTTTCAGAGCGGTATTTGCCTGTTCGATCTCCTCTTTTTTCAGATCTTCGCCGGTCTGTTTCGGGCACTCTAGTGTGATGATCTCACAGATAGACGGTGCTGTTTCACCCCAGGTGATCTTTACATCGTATACCTGATCATATCCATACGTGTAGAAGGTGTTCAGGCTCTTATCCAGTTTACCGATCGTCTCCCAGGTGTCTGCACCGGTACGGATGGAAACTTCTGCATTGCTGATGGATTTCTGTACAATGTTCAGTTTGCGGACATTGGTTGTATCAGACAGATGATATACCAGAGAACCTTCGGTCTTATCCGTCATATCCGGCTCAAATGCGGTTGTCAGGTCACCATCATTTAAGTTCCAAGGCTCGTATCCTCTTTTTAATTTTGCATCGGTTTCAAAGGTCGGATCGTTTACGGTCTGGATGTATTCTCCGCCGTTGATCTGGATTTCATTGAGTTCTACCCAACGAGCACTGTATCCTGCGTTAAAGTACAGACGGATGTATTTTGCTTTTACATTGTTAATGTTTGCATTTTCAACATAAGAATATGCTACATCTACAGTGTCATGTGTCCAACCATTTTCTGCCGGTTTGGTGTCGCGATCTGTTCCGTCGTTTTCGATACCGTCACCGATCTTGATAAGGTCTGTCCAGGTTTTATTATCAACAGATGCCTGGATCACTGCATCACGCGGATAATCGATTGCAGTATCCAGAACATATACTTTCAGAGATTTCAGTGTGATTTCCTGTCCGAGTGTATATGTTATATAATCGTCTTTTGCCGGTGTTGCACAATATTTTGCCTTCGATGTCAAATCGCCGTCCATCCAGTTTGCGGTCGTACCAAGTTTTCTTGCATCCTCACTGTTTGACGCTCCGCCAATGTTTGTTTCAAGCAGATCCATAGCCCCGATCTCATCGTTTGTCACTTCAAATTTGCTCAGGCTGAAGGTAACATCCGTACTTCCGTTGTTGATCAGGCGAATGTAACGTGCACTCTTTGCAGATGTGCTATCTGTCCACTCTTTCTGATTCAGGGAAGTCTGCAGAGTCAGTTTGTCAGTTCCGTTGCCTTCTGTATTGATGGATGCAATTGCATGGATACGGTCAAGTTTCAGTCCGATGTACTGTCCTGCTTTCAGGGTTACATTGTCTCTTGCATAAACTTTGGAAACTTCATCCCCATAAGTTACTTTCCAGTTCTCATCGTTTGTATTGGTATAATCCATAACATCGCCGGTTGCTTCTGCTTCTTTTCCACAAACAGAGAACTCGTTAAATTTAATCCATTTTTGACGGTCTTCATTGTTTACCAGTTTAATATAGCGTACAGATGCACCTTTTAAATCTTCCTCATAAGTATCGGTGCCATTGGCTGTTCCGGTCTGTGCAGATTTTGAACTCCAGCTGTTTCCATCTTCTGAATATTCAAGATGGTATTTGATCCATTTATCTTCACTGCCCGCACCCATGACGATACGCACTTTGTATACTTCTTTTGCTTCACCAAGATCCATCTGGATATAATCTCCGGCAACGCTGGTATCTTCGGAAGCCGGTTTAAACCAGGTAAAGGTAGCATCATCCCCATCTGTCACATTGGACAGCGGATAACTTCCGGACTGATACAGAGTCCATCCGCTCGTATAGCTGATAGTTCCGGTATATTTGTTATCTGCTGCTTCGCTGTTGCCAGCTTTTTCAAATGCATCACAGGAAATCTCACGGATGATCAGCCAGCGGTTTTTATCGTTGTTGCTGTTCTTCCAGCGGAATCCTTTGATCTCTTTTGCTTCTGCAAGCTCCAGAGTTACATCTGTGGTAGAACCGGCTGCCGGCTGTGTTTCAAATGCCGTCCAGCTGCTGCCGTCTGTCGTATATTCCATAACACCGTTTGGAATATAATCATTTTCGTGTCCGCTGCATGCCAGTGCGACCGTCATTTTTTTAACCGGTGTCATCTGGTTAAAGAGCAGTCCTACATAGTCACCAGTCTGCTGGTCGGTCTGGATCTGGAAGTTGGTATTTAACTTTCCATCAATTGCATTGGCTGCATTTCCGGTATTTCCGGAGTTTTCTGTTCCGCCGACACGGTAGATCAGGGTTCTCTCCAGTTTGATATGTTCCGGGTCAATGATCTGTTTTACGGTATCAGAAACATTTTTCATGACTTTTTCGGTAAACGGAACAATGTAGAGAAGACCTGCGGTCGCATATTTTGTTTCATTTACATAACGGAATCCATAAGTCCGGGAACGTTCATATAAAGTCTGAGCTGCAGAATAGTGGTCCCATACTTTATCATTTTCTTTTGTCTGTACGGCTTTCAGAGCATCCATCAGCTCGATATTCGCTTCACACTCATCACGCAGACACGCAAGGAATGGTGTCATCTGCTCGCTCAGACGTTTATTGGTGCCATCTGTCAGATATTTTACAGCTGCATCGTAAATGGTCTTGAATTCGTTACGCATATCATTCAACTCTGCTGTCGTAACTGTTCCTGCTTCTACTTTTTTCTGGATCTCTGCCAGCTTGTTTTTCAGGTCAACAGACTCTTCGAATTTTGCCTGTCTTCCGGCTGTCTGAACCGGTCCCTGATAGATCATGTGTTTTGCCACTTCACGCAGGGCTTTAGAAGAATCGGATTCCAGTGCGGTAACATGGTCAATGTACTTAAAGGAATCTTCCCATGCCTGGTCGCCTTCTTCTTTTGCATCCCATGGTTTCCAACAATAATCTGCTGCAGTAAAGATCGCTACTTTGGAAGGTTCTGAATGCTGCATCGGGTTGAGGATAATACCTTCGTATTTGTGACCGTCAATTCCGGTATGCAGGATGGTATTATGACCACCCATGATCAGACCTGTTTTATAGTTATCGTTGCACGGCCAGTTTACCCACATGTAAGGATAACGTCCTGCAACGCCATTGGATGCTACATTGTTATAGAAGTTATCTGCAAAGTTTGCACTTACCTGTCCCCATACTGCATTACCGGTCATCAGCATATGTACCTGTCTGTTGGCAGAAGCGTTGATGCCCTTCAGTTTTGCAGAAGAACCATTTCCCATGTAGTCTGTCGGGCAGTACAGGATGTCGGTTTTCAGATCCGGATATTTGGAGTTCTTCAGTTCCGTCAGCCAGTTTGTCAGGTCATTGAGCAGTCTGCTTAAATTTGCTGCACTTGATCCGGTCGCATCATCCTCCAGCAGGGCGATCTGACGCACACCGGCTTCAATAACCTGCAGATATTTTGCTTTTACGGTTGCCAGATCTGCATTGTAATTGTTGAAATTAAATGGACTGTTCATAAACGTATGCAGAGCATATACGAAAAAGCATTTGTTTTCGTTTCCTGCCTGGGCAAGTTTCTTGATGTTTTCAAGATTTTCAGTCGGATACAGCTCTCTCCACTGACTGTTGTGGTATGGATCATCCTTTGGTGCGAACACATACTGGTTCATCTTAATCTCACCGCCGAATTTCATCAGATCGATACGGTCTTCCAGTGACCACGGATTTCCATAATATCCTTCGATAAATCCACGGAACTGTACTTCTGCATAGTCTGTCACCGTCAGCTCTTTGATCTTTTTGTCTGCGGAAAGCTGTTCAAAAATACGTTTCAGTGTGGTGACACCGTAAAATGCCGCATCGGTGTCTTTACCAAGGACTACGATCTTGCCGTCTTTGACATACAGCATATAAGCATCGTAATTATCAAAGGTCGCCTGAACCGCTCCGTTTGCTTTTCCGTAAGTATCTGCTGCATCCCCGGAACCATAAACACCAACGATCAGCTCGGTCTTGTCTGACGCTGCACTTTCGTTTCCGGTCAGTTTCAGCACATTCAGCGTGTCTGTGATACGTGTTTTTGTGTAATCGTCAATGTCACTTCCGATCGACAGTTTCACCTGATCAGTAAGCTGCATTTCTTTGTCACCGTAGGTGATCTCCTGCGGTGTCGGGTAGATCTCATACTCACCTGCTGTTTCTTTTACGCCTGCGGATACAGGAATACAGAACAGCATAAGCATTGCCAGAAAAGCAACGAGCTTCATACCCAGTGATGTTGTTTTCTTTTTCATGTGTTTCCTCCTTTTCTTTTTGTACCCCTGCACAAAAACCTCTTTATCTTAGTCATAAACAGGCAGGGATACGTTACTTTTACTATAACAATTTCCGTAAGTTGCGTCAACTGTTATCTTCAATCTCTGTCGGAAAAGACACCTGCTTCTGCCGGGATGAATACATGATCCAGAACCGGATCTGTCGGCTGCTTTGCATTTTTTACCGCCTCTTCACAGAAATAATCCTGTGCACAGATCAGCGTCTTTTTCCCTCTTTTATCAATCTTTTCATAGCTTCCGTCCGGCTGCAGGATGTGTGCCTTCAGATTATCAGCAAGCTGGATATCCAGAATATGTTTTGCCTGCTGTTTGATCTTTTCATCTTTTAATGGAAATACGATCTCAACACGTTTGTCCAGATTTCGCGGCATCCAGTCCGCACTGCCCATATACAACTCTTCTGCCCCGTCATTATAGAAGTAGAAGATACGGGCATGTTCCAGGAAATTGCCGACGATCGAACGTACCGATATGTTTTCGCTGATATGCGGGATGCCGACCTTCAGACAGCAGATGCCGCGGATGATCAGTTCGATCTTCACCCCTGCCGCCGATGCCGCATAGAGTGCCTCGATGATCTCCCGGTCACACAGGGAATTCATTTTTGCAATGATATGGGCTTCTTTTCCCGCCAGTGCCCAGTTCTTCTCTCGTTCGATCAGTCTTAAGAAACGTTTGCGGAGCCAGATCGGTGCAACGATAAGGTCGTTCCAGTGTTTTGGTTCGGAATAGCCGGAGAGCATGTTAAATACTGCAGTCGCATCTTCTCCGATCGGTTCTGCACAGGTCAGAAGACCGCAGTCTGTATACAATTTTGCCGTAGAATCGTTATAATTTCCGGTTCCGAGATGCACATAACGGCGGATACCGTCTTCTTCTCTCCGGACAACCAGGGTGATCTTGCTGTGTGTTTTCAGACCCACCAGTCCATAGATCACATGACAGCCTGCTTTTTCCAGCTTTTTCGCCCAGATGATATTGTTTTCTTCATCAAAACGGGCTTTTAATTCCACCAGAACAGAAACCTGTTTGCCGTTCTCTGCCGCCTGTGCCAGTGCTGCAATGATCGGTGAATTACCGCTGACACGATAAAGTGTCTGCTTAATCGCCAGAACATTCGGATCCTTCGCTGCCTGTTTTACAAAATCTACGACCGGGTCAAACGTCATGTACGGATGATGCAGTAAAATGTCACCTTTGCGGATATTGGCAAAAATGCTGTCATCATTCATCAGTGCCGGTACCGGCTGCGGAATATATTTTTTCACTTTGCAGTCTTCAAACCCTTCCATGCCGTACAGCTTCATCAGAAAAGTCAGATCCAGCGGTCCGCCTATCTCAAATACATCGCTGTCTTTCACGGCAAACTCTTCTTTTAAGATATCCAACAGCCGTTTGTCGATCTTTCCTTCGATCTCCAGACGGATCACTTCGCCCCACTGACGTTTCTTTAACTGTTTCTGGATCTCTTTGAGCAGATCCTCTGCTTCATCCTCATCAATGGATAAGTCTGCATTTCGCATAACACGGTATGGATGTGCACATACGACATCGTAACTTAAAAACAGCTGTCCGATGTTCCGCTCAATGATCTCTTCCAGAAGGATCACACGTTTTTCTCCGTCTTTTCCTTCCGGAAGTTCCACAATCCTTGGCAGGACAGACGGCACCTGCACCGTTGCAAAATCCAGTGTCTTATGCTTTTCCTTGTCGTCTTTTCTGCAGATCAGGGCACCGATATTCAGGGTCTTGTTGCGGATCAGCGGAAATGGTCTGGAAGAATCCATCGCCATCGGTGTCAGAACCGGATAGACATTTTCCTCAAAATAAGCATCCACAAATTTTTTCTGCTCTTCGCTCAGACTCTCGTGCTCGGAAATAATTTTCAGCCCCCGCTTTTTCAGAGCCGGGATCAGAGAGCGATTGTAAGTAGAATACTGCAGATCTACCAGTTCGTGTGTCTCTTTTAAGATTTTTTTCAGCTGCTCCGAAGCCGTCATCCCGGAAATATCCTTTTTTGTATAACCTGCGTGCACCATATCTTTCAAAGATGCCACACGGATCATAAAGAATTCATCCAGATTGGATGCTGTGATACTTAAAAATTTCAGCCGTTCAAATAGCGGAAGTGAGGCATCTCTTGCCTCTCCCAAAATGCGGTTGTTAAAACCCAGCCAGCTTAATTCTCGGTTTGTATAGTATTCTGCTTTTTTTAAATCCATTTCACCCATACGGACATACCTCCTTCGTTACATCATTTTTTTCTGACGCAGCACCGGACGGATGCTGAACACTTCCTCGAAAAATTCTGCTTTTTTTGCAAACTCTTTCTTTTCCAGTGACAGATCTTCGTCCGAATAAAGCTGAATGACCAGTTCATTTTCGTGCAATATCTGTTTTGCCTCTTTGGTCTTCTGCTTGTGGCTGCGATCCAGCGAATTTACCACTCCGAGGATTGCCGTCAGTTTGGCAATGGTCAGATAATTTTCCCTTGTCATCCGGCTGCTTCCGATCTTGTCGTATCCTTCCAGCGGCACCGTATTATATTTTACCACATTTGCCACAATTTCTTTCTCTTCTTCCGATAATCCGATGATATCCATCGCCATGATAATATGGTAGGCGGACTCCCCGGCATTTGACAGGCTGATAAATTTACCGCATCCATGCAGGATCACCGCAATGCGGAGCAGCAGGCGGTCCCGGTCATCGAATCCCTGGCTCTTTTTGATCTTGTCAAAAATGCCAACTGCCAGATCTTCGCACACTTTGATATGCGACTTGCTGCACTGATAACGTTTGGCAGCATTTCTTGCAGCCGCCAGGATATCCTCATCAAAGTCATGGACGAGTTTCAAAAGCCGGTTCTGCTGTGCATATTCATACGCCATGCCATCGGTCAGATGCAGACCCGGCATCCAGATATTCTCCACATCGGCTGCTTCCAGGAAACAACGGTAAACGACAAGAGACGGACGCAATACCGAGATCACATCTTCCGGAACCTCGCAGCGTCCTGCCGCATCTTCGTCGGAACGGTAGATCATGTCATCGTAAAAATTCAGGAAATCCGCTCTTGTCATCACATTTTTATGGACGGCATCGCCGATATGGTCCCCGACCACGATCAGATTGGAGATCACACGATCCTTCAGATACAGCTTTTTGTATGACAGAAATTCATTTTTCACAACTTCTGTCAGAAGTGTCTCATAATGCTTCAGGCTCACACCCTCATTCATCATCCGTTCACGCAGCCGCAGATTTCCGATTTTCATATTCTGGCTTGCAACAAGACGATCCTTGTCAAACAGAGAAATCTGAATGCTGCCGCCGCCGACATCTACGATCGCCGTTCCTTTCTGGATGATACGGTTGAATTCATTTTCCCTGGATGCGATCGATTTATAATCCATAAAACGCTGTGATGCATTTGAGAGAACTTCCACCTCCAGACCGGTATGGCGTTTCACACGGTCCAGAAAAACAAGCTGGTTACCCGCTTCTCTTACTGCACTCGTGGCACACACACGCCAGTCATCCACGCGATATCCTTTCATAATCCTTACAAAGTCATTCAGAACCCGGCAGAGCTCATCGGTCATCTCCACACCGATCCTGCCATCACGGTATACATCTTTGCCAAGTTCCATGCGATGGCACACGCAGTCGATCTCTTTGATTCCTTTTCCGGAAGTGATCTGAAAAATCTTCATTTCCACTTCATAGGAACCTATATCGATTGCTGCAAAAAGTTTCATACTCACACGTCCTTTCTCTCCTGTCCAAGCAGATGATCAATAAACTGCTGTGCAGTACGTCCGGAAAGTCCGCCATACTGCAGTTCCCACTGATTTGCCTTTAAAAACAGCTCTTCTTCCGACATCGTGATTCCGTGTTTGTCTGCCAGGACGCGGACGATATTCTGAAATTCTTTTTTGCTCGGTGAACCAAAATAAATCTTCAGTCCGAAACGATATGCCAGTGACAGTTTCTCCTGCACCGTATCAGAAGTATGCAGATCGTCTCTTCGCTCTTCCTTGTCACTGAATTTTTCACGGATCAGATGTCTGCGGTTGGAAGTTGCATAGATCAGTACATTTTCCGGCTTGCGTTCCAGTCCGCCTTCGATCACGGCTTTCAGGTATTTATATTCGATTTCAAATTCCTCAAAGGAAAGATCATCCATATAGATAATAAAACGATAATTTCTGTTTTTGACCTGAGCGATCACATCATTCAGATCCTGGAACTGATGTTTGTAAACTTCAATGATACGCAGTCCCTGGTCGTAATATTCATTGAGAATGCCTTTGATGCTGGAGGATTTTCCGGTTCCGGCATCACCAAAAAGCAGACAGTTGTTTGCTTTTCTTCCCTGCACAAAAGCTTCAGTATTTTCGATCAGTTTCTTCTTTGCCAGCTCATAACCTACCAGGTCATCCAGGTGTACGTGTGCGATCTTGGTGATCGGCACGATCTGTACGCCATCTTCATCATGTGCCACGCGAAATGCCTTATGCAGTCCCAGTTTTCCCACACCGAAATCTTTGTAGAAAGAAGTCATATCTTCTTTAAATTCATGCACATCTTTTGCTCCTGCAAGTTTTTCGCTCAGTTCACAGATCCGGTCACGAATACGCTCGTTAAATACTTTGCTGCTCTGCGGTGCATTAACATAATCTGCAATCATGAAAAAGCAATGTGCACCCAGCTTTTCTTCCAGTGCCTCAAAGTTCAGGGCATATAGTTCACGAAAAATCTCATAATCATGCTCCACCAATGCATTGATGCTGCCATCCACCTCGCCGCGGATCTCGCTTGCATGACTGAACACATTTTCATTGTTTACCAGAAGCCAGGTCAGATAGCTGTGCCATAAATTTCCTTCAAATCCATAAGTACCGGCAAGTTCGGTCAGTTTGTGGATACAGGAAAAATAAAGCCCACGAAGATCCGAAACCGGCATCCCCATCGTTTCTGTCTCTTCCACGATAAATGCCATATCGTTTAAGACCTGATCCTGTTCCTGCTCATATTCTCGGTATACGATTAATTCATCAATTCGAAACATTTTTATCAACCTTTCCAAAAACAGCAGCTTTTTTGCAAAAGCCGCTGTATTTTCAGTAATTTCCAAGTATTTTCATATTCGTTGCCTCTTCGCGGATACCACGCAGGGCATTTTTGACCGCACTGTCGTTTAAATTGCCCTCGAAATCAATGAAGAAACGGTACTCCCAGTTGCGTCCCGGGATCGGTCTGGACTGGATTCCGAACATATTCAGATTGTTATAAATAAAGTGAGACAGAATATTGTAAAGAGATCCGCTGGTATGTGGCGTTTCAAAACAGATGCTGATCTTCTTCGCATCTTTTTGATAAATTCTCTGATTTGTCACAATGATAAATCTCGTAGAATTTGCCTTGTTGCTGTAAATATTTTCTTTTAACACTTTCAGCCCGAAACATTTTGCCGCAAAGGCACTGGAAATGGATGCCTGCGTCACATCGCCGTCCTCTGCCACTTTTTTCGCTGCCATTGCGGTATTCTCAAGCGGGATCTGTTTCCAGTCCCGGTGTTCCTGAAGAAAGCTCTTGCACTGGGAAAGTCCCTGCTGATGGGAATAAACAGTACGGATATCGGAGATTTCTGCATTTTCAAGCCCAAGCAGACAATGCTCACAGCGAATGATCTGCTCACCGACGATATAGTTTTCAAACTCTACCAGCAGATCATACATATCATTGACGCTCCCTGCCGTTGAATTCTCAATCGGCAGCACTGCATAGTCTGCCGCACCTTCTGCGATCGCCTCCATCGCATCTCTCCAGTGCTCCACATGGAACGAGGTGATCTTATCGCCAAAATACTGCTGCATTGCAGCCTGACTGTATGCTCCTTCCACGCCCTGGAACACTACGCGGACATTCTCTTTCTCCAGCTCATCCACACCGATAAACGGCAGGCGGCCTGCCACACCGTTTTCCTCCAACAGCTGATACTGCAGTTTACGGCTCATCGCCATGATCTGCTGAAACAGTTCTTCAATCCCGTGACGGTTGAAGTCGTTGTGTGTCATATCTTTTGCCTTTTCAATGACTTTTTTTTCACGTTCCTTATCAAACACCTTTTTGCCGGTGCTGATCTTGTACTCTGCCACTTTTCGGCTGATCTCCATACGCTTCTCAAAAAGCTTCGTCATCTGACGGTCAATGGAGTCTATCTCATTTCTTAAGTCCTGTAAATCAACCATCAAGTTCTCTCCTTAACTGTTCTATTGTCCTGTTCAAAACCGGATGACGTACCCACGGTGCGATCTGAGAGAGCGGCACCAAGACAAAATCCCGGTTCTGCAGATCAATATGCGGAATATGCAGCTCTTCTGTGTCGATGACCTCCTGATCATACAGCAGAATATCCAGATCCAAAGTACGCGGTCCCCACCTGAGGATACGCTCCCTGTTTGCTTCTGCCTCGATCCGATGCAACTGAGCCAACAGTTCCTGCGGTGTCAGAAGCGTCTCCATCTCAAGGACGCCATTAAGGAATTCGTCCTGCTCTGTCACTCCATAAGGTTCTGTTCTGATAAAATCTGACACCTTTTTCACGCTGCTGCCCGGCAGTTTTGAAAGTTTTTCCACTGCCTCTTTCAGATAGGCCATCTTATCTCCCATATTGGAGCCAAGTGCGATATAAACGGTATGTCTGCTTCTTCTGATCTCCACAGAGACTGTCCTGAGCGGCAGTCCTACCGGAGCCCACGGTTTCTGGATCTCCAGGCGAAGTGCCCGAATCAGCGGATATCTGCAAAACAGCTCCGCTGCCAGCCCCTCTGCCGCCGCTTCAATCAGCTTAAAGGTATGTTTCTGCAAAAAATCCTGGATCGTATGGCTGACTTCGCCGTAATTTACCGAATATTCCAGTTCGTCTGTCAGGCCTGCCATCCGCACATCCACTGAAAGATCCGCACTGATCACAAACTTCTGACCCAGTTTGTTCTCTTCCGGATAGACACCGTGGTTGGCAAACACTTCCAGATCTTTGATATAAATTGTATCCATCATCTTTCTCCTATCTGCCTGTTATCTGCCGAGGATGGCTTCTGTCATCTTCAAGGCACGGTAGTTTTCTTTTACATCGTGTACACGGACAAAAGCGACCCCTTTCATCACACCAATCACTGTGGTTGCCACGGTTCCTTCCATTCTCTGATCTGCCGGAAGATCCAGTGTCAGTCCGATCACGGATTTTCTGGAAGTTCCAAGCAGGATCGGATAGCCGAGCGTATGCATGCATTCCAGTTTGTTGATGATCTCCAGATTATTTTCATAAGTCTTGCCAAATCCGACACCCGGATCAAGAATGATATTCTCATCGGCGATGCCTGCTTTTTTTGCAATGTCAATGGTCTCCTGCATATCTTTCAGGAAATCTGCAATAAAATCAGTGTAATCCGGCTCTTTACGGTTATGCATCAGACAGCATGGGGCATTTTTTCGGGCGATCACGCCTGCGAGATCCGGATCGTACTTCAGTCCCCAGATATCGTTGACCAGATCTGCTCCTGCGTCAAGTGCTGCCTCTGCCACTCTACTTTTGTAAGTGTCGATAGAAACCGGCACATCAAAGTTTTTCTTTACCATCTCGATCATCGGAACCACTCTGGAGATCTCTTCCTCATCGGAGATCAGTGTATAACCTGGTCTTGTGGACTCGCCACCGATATCAATGATCGTTGCTCCCTGTTCTATCATTTCCTGTGTATGACGCATTGCCCGACCCTTGTCGTTCCATTTCCCGCCGTCGGAAAAAGAATCCGGTGTCACATTTAAAATCCCCATCACATAAGCGTGATTTTTCAGATCAAATTCTTTGTTTCCTATCTTCATCTGCTTTTCCTCTTTTCGTATATTCTGCCTCAGTACTGTATCTCCATATTTTTCTTTTCCGTGCTCCAGTTGCACTCTTTTTCGGCACGGCAGCCAAAGCAGCATCTGGACATTTTATCTGCCCTGTATAAGATCCCGGCAAGATCATCCCGCTTTAACATCTCTTTGTTGCGGTGATTTTCGATCGCATAGAGAATCTCTTTCATCTCTTCCGGATAAAATCCGCAGTCCGTCAGGATCTGCTCTGCGATCGGAAGCCCTGCGATCTGGTGCGGAGTTCCGTTTTCGTACTGAATATGCCTCCCTATATCGTGAAGAAGAGCGGCTGCATAGATCCGCTCTTTCGATATCTCCTGATTTGCTTCCAGATTAAAGATCCATGCCAGTCTGGCAACATCCAGCAGATGTCCCATATCATGTCCACAGAAAATCCGGTCTTTTTCTTTTTCATCAATCTGTCTGCGGCAGCTCTGATAAAGTGTGTGCTGCAAAATCTGATTTACACGTTCCATTCTCATTATAAACGCACCATCTGATAAAAAGTATCCTGCAGTTCTTTGTTGTTATCAAACACACCTCGTGTCACGGTCGTTACTGTCTGTGCACCCGGTTTTTTGATCCCACGCATCGTCATGCAGAGATGCTCTGCCTCGATCATAACCATAACGCCCTGCGGGTGCAGATTGTCCATAAACGCATCGGCGATCTGTGCCGTCAGCTGTTCCTGGAGCTGCAGTCTTCTTGCAAAAACCTCTACTGTTCTTGCGATCTTGCTCAGACCGACTACCTCGCCGTTTGGAATATATGCAACATGTGCTTTTCCAAAAAACGGAAGCATGTGATGCTCGCACATCGAATAAAATGTGATATCCTTCTCAACAACCATATCCGCATTGTCCACATGGAAACGCTTCTCCAGATGAGTCGCTGCGTTCTGATCCATGCCTCCTGCCAGCTCACAGTACATTCTCGCAATACGGTCCGGTGTCTCTATCAGTCCCTCTCTGTTTATATCTTCCCCGATACCTTCCAGTATCAGTCGTACCCCTTCTCTTACTTTTTCCTGATCTACCATAGTTTTCAAACCTCACTTCTTATTGTATCCAGAGCTTTCACAATCTCACCAAGAAACGAGAGGGATCCGAAAGCGAGGATTACGTCGTCTTTTTTCGCCTTTTCCAGACTTTTTCTTACCGCATTTTCTATCTTTTTCTCAAATGTCACATCTGTTTTTTTCTTTTTCCATGCTTCTGCCAGTTCTTCCGCAGGCAGTGCACGCGGATTGCCCGGTGTCTCTACCGTGATCACATCCGCATCAAATGCAGACATCTGATCAATGATCGTTTCGTATTCTTTATCTTTAAAAACACCCATAATGTAATGGAGCCTTTTTTTCGGAAAATACTGACGTACTGAATCAGCCAGTACCCTTGCCCCATCGCGGTTATGTGCTCCGTCTATAATAAAATATGGCTCTCTTTGAAGAACCGTAAATCTGCCCTTCCAGCTTGCTTTTTGCAGACCACTCCGCAGTGCTTCTTCTGAAATGGCATAGCCAAGATCGATCAGAGCTTTTACCGCTTCCACTGCCAGAACGGCATTTGCAATCTGATAAGAGCCTGCCAGATGGATCTCAAGGCTGTCATACCCGCCATAGGAAAAATACTGCTCTTCACACCCATATACGATGTCCGTTGCATTTGCCGCATCTGCGATACGCAGATCCGCCTTCTGCCTTTGACAGACCTGCCGGATCACTTCCATGGCTTCCGGCTGCTGTCTCATGCTGACCACAGTCGTATCCGGCTTGATGATACCGGCTTTGCACGCGGCGATCTCTGCCAGAGTGTCTCCAAGAAATCCCATATGATCCATGCTGATCGATGCGAGCACTTCCAGAACGGTCGTCTTTATCACATTCGTGGCATCGGTAGCTCCTCCCATGCCGACCTCCAGAACGACCAGATCACACTTTTCCTCCCTGAAATAGAGAAAGCAAAGTGCCGTCTCGATCTCAAAAGCGGTCGGATGAGGTGCACCGTCACGTACCATCTCATCGGCACAGCTTTGTATCTGCGTCGTCAGCCTTGCCAGAGCATCTTTTTTTATATATATTTCATTTACCTGTATACGTTCCCGGTAAGAAAACAGCGTCGGCGAAATATATCGTCCAACGCGATAACCTGCTTCTTTCAGAACGGCAGAAAGATATGAAAGTACCGATCCTTTGCCATTGGTACCGCCGATATGAATGAATTTCAGATCATCCTGCGGATTGCCAAGCCTTGCAAGCAATTCTTTCATTGTATCCAGCCCGAGAACACTTCCGTATCTGGCAGCATCGTCCAGATACGCTCTTGCTTCTTCGTAATTCATAGAACTCCATTCTTCTTCCAGTATTGTGCCGGCTTTTGCAAGTATCCTGTTCCACAATAAGAAAACCATCCTCGCCCGGCATCCTATCACGTTGAATTATAGTATACCCGACCTGATTTTGCAAGAACATTATGGTCCGGCAGAGTATAATCTTTCCCGTTTCCGGTTATACTTTTCCCATGAAAAATAATTTTATCCGATGCGGTATCTGTGGCTGGTGCCTGGAGCTTCTGTGGACCGGTTTTCTTTCCTTTCGGCGGCGTGAATGGAAGCTGACCGGTCATTCTTCCCTGTGGATGTTTCCTATCTACGGTATGGCAGCTTTCCTGAAACCGCTCTCAAACTTCCTTTGCAGCAAAAAATGTTCTTTTCTCCTGCGTGGCTTTCTATATATGCTGTTTATTTTCACCGCCGAATATATGAGCGGAAGCCTTTTGAAAAAACATCACTGCTGCCCGTGGGACTATTCCGGGACACATTTTCAGATAAACGGTGTGATCCGTCTGGACTATGCACCGCTCTGGTTCTTCTGCGGTCTGCTTTTTGAATATCTGAATCAGAAAAATGGCTCAACTTCATCTTGAAATCTGTCTGCAAATGGTATATGATAAAGAAAATCTGAAGTTAAAAGGAGGAAATTATGAGACATATAATGAGTCCGCTGGATTTCAGTGTGGAAGAACTGGATCAGCTCCTGAATCTGGCCAATGATATTGAAGCAAACCCGAAAAAATACGCCCACGCATGTGATGGCAAAAAATTAGCGACTCTTTTTTATGAACCAAGCACACGTACCCGCCTCAGCTTTGAAGCTGCTATGATGAATTTAGGTGGTAATGTACTTGGTTTTTCTTCGGCCGATTCCAGCTCCGCTGCAAAAGGAGAGACCGTTGCAGACACCATTCGCATGGTCGCATGTTATGCCGACATCTGTGCAATGCGTCATCCAAAAGAAGGTGCACCGCTTGTGGCATCCTTACATTCTCCAATCCCGGTGATCAATGCCGGAGATGGCGGACATCAGCATCCGACCCAAACACTTACGGATCTTCTGACGATCCGCTCCCTGAAAGGAAGACTGGACAATCTGACAATCGGTCTCTGTGGTGACTTAAAATTCGGACGTACCGTTCACTCCCTGATCAGTGCACTGGTCCGCTACACCGGAATCCGTTTTGTCCTGATTTCTCCGGAAGAGCTGCGTATCCCAAGTTATATCCGCGACGATGTACTGCGTGAGAACAACATCGAATTCGAAGAAGTAGAACGTCTGGAAGATGCACTTCCGAAGCTGGATGTCCTTTATATGACCCGTGTACAGAAAGAACGTTTCTTCAATGAAGAGGATTATGTCCGCATGAAGGATTTCTATATTCTTGACAAAAAGAAAATGGAACTTGCACCGCAGGATATGATCGTTATGCATCCGCTCCCTCGTGTCAATGAGATCGCAGTTGAAGTTGACGATGACCCGAGAGCTGCTTACTTCAAGCAGGCTCAATATGCTGTCTATGCACGTATGGCTCTGATTCTTACACTTCTGGAGGTGAAAGTATGTTAAATGTAGGTCAGTTAAACGAAGGTGTGGTTCTCGACCACATCGAAGCAGGAAAGAGCATGTCCATCTACCATTATCTGAAACTGGATCAGCTGGACTGCTGTGTTGCCATCATCAAAAATGCCCGCAGCAACAAAATGGGCAAAAAAGATATCATCAAAGTAGAATGTCCGGTTGACATGCTGGATCTTGATATCCTTGGTTTTATCGACCACAATATCACTGTCAACATCATCAAAAACGGTGAGATCGTAGACAAGAAAAAGCTGCACCTTCCAAAACAGATCGTCAATGTGATCAAATGCAAGAATCCTCGCTGCATCACATCGATCGAGCACGGACTGGATCAGGTCTTTGTCCTTTCCAATGAAGAAAAGGAAATTTACCGCTGCAGATACTGCGACGAAAAGTATCACGCTTCAAAAGCCAAACATAAATAAAAAGATGCCATATGACATCTTTTAACCTTAACATCTAATAAAAGAACAAAAAACAAGCACAGTAAAAAAATCACTGTGCTTGTTTTTTCTGCGAGCAGAACGATAAGCCGGGTTATGTCGTGAATGATCATCTATCTAGGCCATGCGTTGCCGCATGGCTCAAGCAACCAACCTGAAACTGACGGGCCGCCATATGTCTCTGCTCGGTCTTGCTTCGAATGGGGTTTACATGTGCCCCTTCTGTTACCAGAAGGGCGGTAGTCTCTTACACTGCCCTTCCACCCTTACCGGCTTATGGCCGGCGGTATATTTCTGTTGCACTGTCCCTGGAGTCGCCTCCGCCGGACGTTATCCGGCATCCTGCCCTGTGAAGCCCGGACTTTCCTCGTCTGACACCTTTCGTTTTGCCAGCCGCGATCATTTATCCTACTCGCAAACATAAGAATATCTTAACATTTCTCACATTGACTGTCAACTTCCATTTTGCTATAATAGCTCATTGTATTGTGATGCGATTGTGATAAAGGAAGTGTATTAATATGAAAAAATCAACCAAAGCAACCGATTCCGCCAACAAAGAGTCGGTATTTCAAAATTTATCAAAGGAAGAACGGATAGCTCTGACTGTCTTTTTCCTTACGCCTCTTGTGGCACTGTTGTTCCTGGAATACGCAAACCCGGCGGGACCCGGACTGATTTTCTATTCTATCCGTCCGTCTTGCCTGCTTCGTTTCGGTGTAACCGCATTTTTATTTTATATCGTGATGGGATTTCTGTTTGCCCTGACCGGAAGTATGCGGTTCTCCGGATGTTTTCTGTGTATTTTCAGCATTATATTTTCACTGACGAATTATTTCACAACAACGTTTCGCGGAATCCCGATCCTGGCTTCGGATCTGACGATCATGGGAACTGCGATGAATGTGGTCGGCAATTATAAATATTCGCTTGATCTGACCCGCACGATCACACTGCTTGGTCTGATCGCCTGGTGTATTCTGCTGTTTCGTGTAAAACGTCTCCGACTTCCAAAAGGCAAAAAAAGGATCTCTGCCATCCTAGGAAGTGCCGCCATCTGTTTTGCTTCCTTCTGGATCATGATCTATACGCCGGTTATGACTGTGACACCGATGCATGTCACTGTCAATACGTTCCGTCCGATCAAATCCTACCGCAAAAACGGATGCGTCCTGACTTTTATGCGAAGTATCCAGTTGATGATGATTCATAAACCGGATGGATATTCTGCAAACGCTGCTGAAGAGATAGCCGCCCCGTATCGCAGTGAAACCTCTTCCGGCAATGCAAAAACACCAAATGTCATCGCCATTATGGACGAAGCTTTTGCCGATCTGCAGGCCGTCGGTGATTTCAGGACCAGCGAAGATGTAATGCCATTTTACCACAGTCTTACAAAAAACACTGTAAAGGGGTTCTCCTATGTATCCGTATTCGGAGGGCAGACGGCAAACACGGAATTTGAGTTTCTGACAGGACTGTCCAAAGCTTTTGTGCCGGCATCTGCAACACCTTATCAGCTTTACATCAAAAGTCTTCTGCCGGGTCTGACCACAAATCTTGGAAACCAGGATTATCAGGGTATGCTGGCATTCCATCCATTCCGTGCAAACGGTTACAACCGCGACCATGTTTATCCAAACCTCGGATTTTCGGATTTCATCAGTTTAAAAGATCTGGATGTCTCCGCTTCGGATAAGATTCGCAACTTTGTATCCGACGCAGCTGATTTCCAGGTGATCATCGATCAGTATGAACAGGCAAAAAAGAAGAGCAATGCCCCGTTTTATCTGTTCAATGTCACCATGCAGAATCACAGCGGCTATGACCAGGATTTTGACAATCTGGATATGCCGATCTCCATCGAAGAAAAATGTGATGATCCGGAACTGAAACGTTACCTGAACCTGATCCATCATTCCGACACTGCCCTGAAATCTCTGATCGAGTATTTCAGCAAGCAGAAGGATCCGACCGTAATCGTCTTTTTCGGTGATCACGAACCCGGACTTTCCAATGAAGTTTACAGCAAGATCCTCGGAAAAAATGTCGAAAAACTCAGTGCAGAAGAAAATATGAATCTCTATAAGACTCCGTTTCTGATCTGGGCAAACTACGATATCGAAGAACAGGAAAATGTAAACATCAGTATGAATTACCTCTCGACTCTGATGCTTGAGAGCACCGGCATGAAACTCTCTCCGTTCAATCAGTTCCTTTTAGATATACATAAACAGATCCCGGTGCTGACAACAAACGGTTATTTCGGTGAGGATGGCAGCTATTATTCCTTAAAAGATGAATCCTCCCCTTATTATGAATCCCTCAGAAAGTATCAGATCCTCCAGTACAACGATCTGTTTGACAAGAAAAAAAGGATTGAGAACTTTTTTGACTGATGTAAGAGAAAAAGAAAAGCCATGGAAAAGACAATATTTGTCACTTCCATGGTTTTTGTTATATCTGAAAACATCCGCCCCCGATAAACTCTCTTAAGATAGAATTCATCGGCACGCTCTCGCTTGGGATTCCCACAAAATAGTCCAAAAATTTTAAGAGGCGTTTCGCTTCCTGGTATTCCGGTTCCTCTCTTCCGATGCCAAACAAAAGCGGCTCTGCATACATCTTCAGAACAGCCAGTTCATAGATCAGTGCTGAATTGAACATCACATCTGCCTGCTCCTGATAAGGAAAAATATAGGACTCTTCTCCTCTTCGCACCGACGGCCACATGCTGATCGTTGCTTTTGCCGTCGTTCCCCGCGTCCTGGCATCGCGTACAATCCTTCGAAGCAGTCTTCCGTCTGTAGTCGGAACACGGTTATGTTCATCGACGTTGAGCTGCGTCAGGGCACTGACATAAATCTTGAATTTATTTTCTTTTGGCAGTGCAAAGGACAACTGATCATTCAGGCAGTGAATGCCTTCGATCACCAGAATATCCTCTTTTCCAAGTTTTGTCTCTTTTTCACTGTACATGCGTTTGCCGCTCACAAAATCAAAAACAGGCAGATGCACGCTCTTTCCTGCAAGCAGTGCGTTCATGTCATCGTTAAACTGCTGAACATCGATGGCTTCCAGACATTCGTAGTTTGGTTTCCCATCTTCATCCACCGGTGTGTCTTCCCGGTTTACAAAATAGTTATCCACCGGGATCGGATGCGGTCTCAGTCCGTGTGCGGAAAGCTGGATCGAAAGCCGATGAGAAAAGGTCGTCTTTCCGGAAGAAGACGGACCGGCGATCATAATGATCTTTTTATCCGGATTTTCGGCGATCTTTCCGGCAATCTCCGCAATTTTCTTTTCCTGAAGTGCCTCCTGGATCAGGATCAGGTCATGGATGCCATGGTGCACAATATAATCATTCAGTAATCCCACGGTAGGAATTTCGAGCATCTCTCCCCATTTGAGCGATTCTTTTCGAACACGTAACATTTGGTTCTCCGGCTCAAAGGCCGGAACCGTCTTCGGATCTTTCCGCTGTGGCATCTGAAGTACAAATCCGTCCTCATACAAATGCAGGGAAAACGCTCCCAGATAAGAAGTGTCCGGAATCATGTAGCCATAATAATAATCTTCGAAACCGCCCATATCATAGATATTGACTTTGGAAGCCCGGCGGTAATGAAACAATTTTTCTTTGTCTTTCATCCCGTACTGCGAGAACAATGCGATCGCATCGTCCGTACCGATCGTTTTTTTGTTGATCGGCACTTTCTTGGCAACCAGTTCCCTCATTCTGGCTTCCACTTTATCAAGAAAATCCTGATCCAGTGTCACATCACCGTCGACCGTACAGTAATATCCGCTGCTGACGGAAAAATGGATCCCAACTCTGCGGATGTGTTCATGCCCTGCCTGATGGTAGAGTGCCTTCAGCAAAAGCAGCGTCATACTCCGCCTGTAGGCCGCCATCCCTTCCTGCTGCCTTGTTGTGATAAAAGAAATGCGGCAGTCCTCCGTTAATTGCAGGTACAGTTCCCGCAGCCGCCCGTTGACCTTTGCAAGAACAATATCATCCTCCTTCTGATATTCCTTTGCAAGATCAAGCAGCCGTATACCCGCCGGATAGCTTTTCCTTTCTATGTTTCCATTTTCAAAAGAAACCTGAATATATTCTTTCTCCATCGTCAAACCACCTCCTGATCATTTTTACAGATCACATTGTCATCGATACCGGAAGATTCCGTTCTGTGACTTGAGATTCTCCGAAAACTTATCTACACCATCAAAAACGGATGTCGGATCGGCTCTGTACAGATTTCCATTTCAGGAAAACGCTCCTTTAATTCTTCTGCCATCTGTCCGATAAAAATATGTTCAATGCCATAATGACCGGCATCGATCACATTCAGTCCCTGGTCTACAGCATCAATCCCATCGTGATGGCCAAAATCTCCGGTGATATAAACTTCTGCCCCATTTCGGAGGGCATCTGCCGTCATACTCTTCCCGGAGCCCGGAAGAACCGCCGCACGGTTCAGAACTGTTTCCGGATTTCCGAAAATCTTCACATCCGGTATCTGAAAAACATCTTTTACATACTCTGCACACTGAAGCAGTGTCATCTCTTTTGGCAGTTCGCCTGCCATACCAAAACCGCCTTCACGTCCATCCGGAAGCACACAGGTTTTCTCCATGATCTGTGCATCCTTCAACGCAAGCATCCTGGCTGCTAACGGTGCCATCTCCACGATGTCATAATTGGTATGCATTGCATAATAAGCGATGTCATGCTTTATCAGTTCCAGCACACGCCGTCCGTAAAAATCACCGTCATTTATTTTTTTCAGTCCATGCATCAGCATCGGATGATGCGTCAGCAGCAGATCTACTTTTGCATCGATGGCATGACGGATCACTTCTCCGGTCGCATCCAGTGCGATATAAATGCTCTTGATCTCTTTCTCATAGCTTCCCACCTGCAGTCCCGGATTATCCCAGGATTCTGCGATGGATGGCGGATATTTTTTCTCCAGTAATTCAATCAACTCCCGGCAGATCATGCCTTCTCACACTCCTCTTCTGTTTTCATCCGTTTCTGTGCTTTCCGGTTCAGGGCAAGCAACGCCTCTATTTCCAAAATACGCTCTTTCACCCTCTCTTTGGGCTGCTGCCTTAAATTCTGAAGCACACCAGTCAGCGTGGTCTCTTCTTTTTTCAGAAAAGAGCCAAGAACCGGATTCTTTTCTTTTAATAAAAAAGCTCCATATTTCCATTCTATGTCTGCAAGTTCTTCCATATGTCCGTGCTGCACATGCATCATCGGATAGTATTTTTCTTCCTCGCATACCATCTTTTCTGCTGTGATCACGTAGTCATTTTCATACAGATATTTTCGCACCTTATCAATGTCAGACTGCGGCTGCAAAACCAGCTCTTTTACGTCCACCAGTACTTTTTTGCCTTCTTCTAAAATTTTCATGACGAGTGTTCCACCCATGCCCGCGATCACCACGCTGTCCGCCTCATCCGGATTTAATTTCAAAACGCCGTCAGATAAACGTGTCCTGATCTTCTCCTGCATATGGTAACGCTCAATATTCATCTTAGCCCGCAGAAGCGGTCCCTTTTTTACATCCATGGCAATCGCTGACGGGATCTTTCCCATCTCACATAAATAAATCGGTATGTATCCGTGGTCTGTTCCCACGTCTGCCAGACGGCTGTTTTCTGTTACCATGGAAGCAACCGCCTGCAGTCTGTCTGATAACTGCATATCTGTTCTCCTTAATCAAGATAATCTTTTAATTTCCGGCTGCGGCTCGGATGCCGCAGTTTCCGCAAAGCCTTCGCCTCGATCTGCCGGATGCGTTCCCTTGTGACATGGAACTCTTTTCCGACTTCCTCAAGTGTCCGGCTTCTTCCATCTTCCAGCCCAAACCTCAGAGCCAGTACTTTCTTTTCCCGGTCTGTCAGAGTCTGCATGACTTCATCCAGCTGCTCCTGCAAAAGCGTGTACGCTGCAGCATCGGCCGGCACTTCGCTTTTGTTGTCTTTGATAAAATCGCCAAGATGTGTGTCATCCTCTTCCCCGACCGGCGTTTCCAGCGAGATCGGATCCATGGCGATCTTGAGAATCTCTTCCACACGCTGCACCGGCATCTTCATCACTTCCGCAATCTCTGCCGCACTTGGTTCACGGCCAAGCGACTGTGTGAGCTGTCTGGACGTGCGGATCGTGCGGTTGATCGTCTCTACCATGTGCACCGGAATCCGGATCGTTCTCGCCTGATCTGCGATCGCCCTGGTAATCGCCTGACGGATCCACCAGGTCGCATAGGTACTGAATTTATAACCTTTTTTATAGTCAAATTTTTCAACAGCCTTGATCAGACCTAAGTTTCCTTCCTGGATCAGATCCAGAAACTGCATTCCACGTCCGGTATAACGTTTTGCAATGCTTACTACCAGACGAAGATTGGACTCGGCAAGTCTTCTTTTGGCTTCCGGATCTCCCTTTTCCATCCGCTTTGCCAGCTCAATCTCTTCATCTGCGGTAAGCAGCGGGATCTTGCCGATCTCTTTTAAATACATCCGTACCGGATCATCGGTACTGATCCCTTCCGGA
>ENA-OQKN01000226-OQKN01000226.1-human-gut-metagenome-genome-assembly--contig:-NODE-226-length-71679-cov-19.487645_pt1 | contig 71679 bp, 69 predicted proteins | sample MGYA00242776_ERZ504794 | MGnify/ENA primary metagenome ERZ504794 (study PRJEB26092, sample SAMD00036434) | human gut metagenome | host: Homo sapiens | study: EMG produced TPA metagenomics assembly of... | reverse complement strand
AGTGCCAGATATGGCACATAATTTGTATTTCCGCCAATTATGGCGATTATAAGAAATCTTCGCCGGATACGGCGGTTTTGTTACTTTTGTCAAAAGTAACGCAAAAGCACTTTCGACAGCCGTACCGTCCATCAAAAGTACCCTTGCGCCCTACCGGAGGACGTCTGTTCTGCACCGACTGAAGCGGAGCGGAGACCATTATTCCTTCCGTTGGTCGGATTACTTCTGCGTTACTCACTTAACTAATCTATTACTGTATTCTTGCCCGGATATATTCTAGGTCATCACAATACGGTGTTCCTACAAGATACCATTGTCTTGCCTTCGGCTATATCCTTCCCACTACCGGGTGGATTCGGGACTTTAACCCGTTAGAAACGTGCGCCGCTAGGCGCACATGAAAAAAAGGCCTTACCAAATTGATTTCACTCAATTCAGTAAGACCTTTTTGTTGGTTTCACACATATTACCTGATAACCACAAGATTCCGGATAAATAATGCCAAAATCTCTTGTGTTATCATTTTGTTATCAAATAGAACTTTATCTACTCGGAAACGCCCTGTTTATAAGGCTTTCCAGAAATTTTTAATTATTCAAACTCGTCTCATGGGAATTTAATTGTAGTGTTTTTACAGCTTCCCAACTACTTTTCATTACTATATTCGCTATATTATCATGAGTATTTGGGGCTGTCAAAAATATTGTACTCAAAATGTACTCACTTTTACTTCAATGTAATATAAAGTATCAATAACTAGTGTGCTGGCATATTGATACTTAGCCAAATATTTCTGGCTGTTATTGCCGTTTTATGGTACAATTCATCGCATATGGCAGTTAATTTATATTCATTGTACTAGTTACAATAGGTCTATACAATAATCCATACTTTCCTGGGCTTCTTTTTTAAGTGCCTCTAAATCATTCCCCTCATATTTTTGTATTTGATTCCACAGTTTAAGTGCTTCTGAAACATACGCTTTTTCTTGTGTTTTTCCATACAAACCAATATATGCTTTTGCCAAATTTCTAATTGTAAAATAATAATATCTATTACCTTTATCTATTTTCTCATAAATCACCTTCGCTTTCTCTGAATAATTTGCAGCCTTGTTATAATCAACATTTCCACTATCTTCTAGATAAAATTTGCCTAATTCGCGCAAAATACTCGCATAAGATATAGTTCCTTTTATATTTATATACTGTGTCTCAACAGAAATAATTGTTTTTTCAAATGAATCTTTAAGACATTCTTTAATTTTCTCTCTATTCTCTTTTTTGAAACGCAATAGCGGCAAAAGAATTCTTGCTTTTTGTGCATATATATATGGATGTGTTGATGTCTCTTCAATTTTTTTAAAATATTGATTAACAGAATCTAATGTATAATTTTTATTTTTATACCCTTTTTTATTAACTACTCTCCAAACATTAAAATGCGTATATGCTTCAAAAGCATCCACTATTGCCAATTCATCGATAAGGTTATTAGGTTGCCATTCTTTCAATATATTATCAATTTGTGGATTCCTTTCTCTACAATCTAACAATTTATTCTTTTTAATTGTCAGTTCTCTTTTATAATTAGAAATTTCATCCTGCTTTTCCATATATTCAATATTGTTAGGGCGAAATTTTATTAATAAATATGTCTTTGCAAATTCATTGATTTGCACTTCCTCACGTTGTGCCTCTAAGATTAACCCTGATATTAAAGCATTAACTACCTCATCCACCAACAGCATATCTGTATGACTCAATACCATTAATGAATATTTATCAATTGGTTCATCATACATAACCATTATTTGCAGTATCCTTTCAATGTCATCTTCTTGCTCTTTAAACTGATTGTAAATTTCATCAAAAGCATTCTTCGACATAAAGCTTACAATATTATTTACTGTCTCTGAACCAATCGACAATAGCTCTTTTTCAATAGTAGCCAATTCAATTCCTTGACTAAGGCGATGTAAAGATAAAACTAATACCAATGTATTACCTTTACTCAATTTTACTAATTTTTTCTTACTAATCTCATCTAGCTCTATCAATAGAGCATTTTCTTCTAAGTATTTATCAATAAACTCACATCCGTCTTTTTCATTAAATATTCTAATTTGTAATTGATAATTTGTGTCAATATGCTCTTCATTTCTAGACGTAATAATATATTGTATATTAGGGTTTGATTCATAAATAATAAAATCATTAATTTTAGCCTTTTCTACTTCCGACAAAGTTTCAAAATTATCAATTACGATTAACCCATTTTTTTCATAGCTAACAAGATCATCTGTTCCCAAATATCTCTTTATTTCTCGCTTAATATCTTGCAAAGAGCTTATTTGACTCTTCAATTTATAGCTATTAATCTTACCCACACTTTCTTCAATATCTAAAACTTCTTCCTTTGCAGAAAAGAAAAGAATAAAATCAAACCATTTCTTGGATCGTAAATTTTTATTATTATAATCTCTCAACATTTGCATTATAACTTCAATAACTAATGCTGATTTCCCCATTCCACCAAAGCCACTCACTAAAATATAGTGCATTCTTCCTAATCCCAATTCATTTCCCAGTAAATAATTTTTTAAAATACTAATCTCTTTGGTACGACATACAAATTTATTTTTTTGCTTAGGTATAGTTTTGAGATTATTAGTAATAGTAAGAGCATTATTCACAGAAATTGATAATGCATCTAGTACATTTTTCAATTCCTCTTTTGAAGCATACCAGAAAAATTTATCGTCAATAATTTCCATCAATATACTAATAAACTTGTTTACCTCTATATAATTCAAATCACTAATACTAGCTTCTGGATGAAATAAATTATTTCTAATCGTTCTATATTGCTCGGCTAAATACATATATTCTTCTCTACTAGAAAAACCCTGAACCATATTAGAAAACAACTCTGAACAAAAAATATATGTAATTGAAAGCAGTTCGGAAACCACTAAAAATGCATCTTTTTTATCTTCTTTAACATCAACTCGTTTATGATTTTGACATATTGTATTAGTGTCGCTTAATAATTTATATATCTTTTTAATTTCTTGCTCTTGAGCTAAATTATCTAATAACGATTTTATTCTCCCATTTAAAATAATTGAACTGCTCACATGGCTATTTCTTTTTCCATTTACTGCATTTCTATAACTATCAATTGTATTGTATTTATTTAGTATCGTTTCGGCTATATAACTTCTAAATCCAACCTCAAAATATTTAACTGCATCAGTAAGTAAACTGGTCTCTTCATTTGATAAATACATTACTCATTCCCCCTTACTTATATACATTACATACTCATTTTATCACTTGTCTATTGAGCAATCAACTTAAAATACAAATGATTCTTTTCCTTTCAGCAAGCACTGCCATTGTCATAACAAATGGCTCATTTTCAAACTCTTGCCCTATCCGGCAATGTTTGAAAACGACACAGGGATTTTCCCTGACCCTCTATTTTTTCTTTACTCTTGTAAGTTAATGTTCTTTAAAAATAGAACTTCCTATCCGACTTCATCACCAACCATAAACAAATTTCCGACATATAAAATTTAATGAGAAATAGGCAGCCAATTCACTCGCTGCCTACTTCTCATTAAACTTATATCCTACTCCCCATACCGTTTGAATATACATCGGATGTCCCGGATCGTCTTCAATTTTCTCTCGAATATGGCTGATATGACTCATAACGATATTGTAATCACCAGCATAAGGCTCATGCCAGACCATATCGTAAATCTGTTCTTTGTTAAATACTCTGCCTGGATTTTGTGCCAGTAATTGAAGAATTTCAAATTCCGTATAAGTTAATACGATTCTTCTGTTTCCCCTAATAACTTCCCGTTTCTCCAAGTCAATTATTATATCCTTATACCGCAATTCCGCTTTAAGATTTATTTCTTGAAATGTAAATTTTTCTCTTCCAGCATCCAAAACAGAAATAACAGAATCAATTAACTTTTCTTCATCGCCCTCAAACGATACCAGCAGTATTTTTCCGATAATCTCATCCCCTATCCTCTCATCATTTATTTTCTTTCCAAATTATCACTAACTATAAACCTGGTGTTTTATAAACTTCCTACGAGAAATAACCGAACCAAGTATCATAAGTATTACTGCTACAGGAACCGCCCATATTGCATAAAGCATACCATTTCCCATTTGTTCAACAGACATTATGGAAATATACTGTGAATAGTAAAGCGGCATTAATACAATAAGTCGATACAGTCCATTCGTTTCAGCGATTGGAAGCATAATCGGTATAATATAAACAGTAGCTGCAGCTACAAACGATATCATTTGATTTTTACAAACGGCAGATAAAATTAGTGTAATCCCTGTTACGCTAACTGCGCTCATAAATGCTAACAAAATTTGATACTTTAATACCGTTCCACAAGTAATATTAAACGGAATATAGCCTTCGGAAAATTCCATTGGAGCAAATAAAATGGAGCAATTCCAGCCATCTTTTCCATAGGCCATAAATGCAATTATCAGATTAAAGACAACGACTAAAATGGTTACTGTAATAGCAACACTCAAACTTGCTATCACTTTCGCCGTAGCACATTTTGTCTTTCCGTATCTGCTTGTCAAGATAATATTATCGACTCCACTATATTCACCGGAAAAAACGGGAGCAATCAACAAAACGATTACCAATGAGAGAAAAAGAAAAACTTTTATCATATTTCGGCTTGTACTAAGCCAACCATTTACATATCCAATATTTATTTCCTTATCGCCATATACATCCGCTACGCTTAATCCATTCCACTTCCCATCCATATCAGAAAAATGGGAAAAAGCCGCTGACTGTAAGGCATTTATATAAATATATTTTGCATTCAAACCATGCAAATCTTGAGTAATCTTAAATTCAGACATCATTTGCTGTACTTTCTCATCAGTTAAAATGCCCTCATACTCCGATGCAATTTTTTTGTCAATCGCAACAGCTGTTCTCCCAGTGCCCTCAGCACTTTTGCCATCAAATGCGTGCATACCTTGAAGTGTAGAAAAGAAAAGTCCCAAAGACAGTAGAAACACAGCCGCAAGAGAAATTATTGCAAGACGGTTCAGCAATATTTTTCGTAATTCAAACCTGATTAAATTTTTCATTCTTCATTCACTCCCTTAAAATAAAACAAGTACAAATCTTCCAATGTAGGCTTTACCTGTACTGCATTTTCCATAGGTTTACTCTCTGAAATCACTCTCAGCACCGTACATTCATTTTCAATGTTTCGCAAATTGCTGACATTCAGAGTTCCAGAATACTGCTCTGCATACCTGGTCGGTACCATAATTCCCAAACATAGCCTTCAATTTCTTCAGTAATTTCCTGCGGTCTTCCAAAATGAAGAACCCTGCCGGCTTTCATCATAATAATTTCTTCTGCAATAAATTCCACATCAGAAACAATGTGCGTAGACAAAATAACAATTCTGTCTTTGGAAAATGCACTGATCAGATTCCGGAAACGAACACGTTCTTTCGGATCAAGCCCCGCTGTAGGTTCATCTAAAATCAAAATACGTGGATTATTCAGCATTGCTTGTGCAATGCCTAAACGTTGTTTCATTCCACCGGAAAAGGTTTTAATTTTGCGATGACCCTCCTTTGACAAATCGACCGCCTCCAGCAATTCGCTTGTTTTATTCTTTGCCTGCTTTTCACTTAACCCTTTTAAGGTTGCAACATACATTAGAAAATCCCAAGCAGTAAACTCAGGATAGTATCTAAAATGCTGCGGCAAATATCCCAGCAAATTGCGGTATCTCTCTCCAAGAACGGATATATCCTTTCTATCCAAAGTAATTTTCCCAAAGGTGGGAGTCTGAATATTACAGAGCAAGCGCATAAGAGTAGTTTTTCCTGCGCCATTTGCACCAAGCAAACCATAAACTCCATTTGATAATGTAATATCCAAATGATCCACGGCTGTTTTGGGGCCATATTGTTTTGTCAGTTGGGTTACTTTAAGTTCCATATCGAAAACTCCTTTCATCATGGAGAACAAAAAATACTCCCCATGTATTTACATAGAGAGTATATCGCGCAATTTTCTACTTTTTATCTACAAATCAAGAGATTTGAAAAACGCAGTTGCATTTGCCCCAGTGGAACAGTTTTCAATTTTTAGATAGCCCCCGTGATGCTCACATAAGATTTTACAGATATAAAGCCCCAGTCCGAAATGCTCTCTGTGATTTTCTCCTGTGAAATATGGATTTGTCGCTTTGCATAAGGCCTCCTTTGAAAAGCCACATCCATCGTCTGAAACAGTAAGATAAAACCCTTCTTTGCTACATGTATAAGTTATTTTAATAGCTGATTTTGCATATCGCACTGCATTTGAAATCAAATTATTATTCACCTGTGAAACAAAAGAACAGTCAAGACAGATTGAAATATCTGTAATATTGTTCTGCACACAAATCTTTTTCCCGTTCTTCTCACAAAAAATCGTTGCACTATCAGCTAAAGTAATTACAAAATTTTTTATATCAGAATTATCACCTTGCGGTCTTGCATCCTCTAATCGGTGCAATTGGCTCATACTGTCAACATATCGTTCCAAACGAAAAATATGTTTTCCCATTGTTTCAGCGATATCCCTTGTTATAGAATCACTGCTTGATTGTAACATTTCATCATAGCCTTTTAATACCGTAAGTGGAGTACGCAAATCATGAGCAAAAGCAGCATTAAGTTGTTTTCGTTCTTCCATCTGTCTCCACATTTCAGAAAAATTGCTTTCAAGCGTGGAACGCATAATTTCAAAAGAAACACAGAGTTGTCCTAATTCATCTTTGGAATGATAATCTACTCGGAAATCTAAATCATTGTTTGCTATGTTTTCCAAAGCAACTCTTAACTTTATAAGAGGTTCCTTCAACTTATTACGGTAAAATAGCAACGACGCTGCAATAATGCATAGTGCAGAGTATATAGGTGCAGCTACAATCGGCACAATTTCCAACACAGAAAGTAATCTTTCATCCTTTTCGCTTAATGGTGTTTTTTGTTTTGAAATATAAGTGCCCTCACCCAATCTTTCTCCATTCTCATTTGTTAAATAATACTTTTCACCTGCTGGTGGATATGATCCGTTAATTTCTTGTTCAGCCCGATAACATAAAACAGATGTTATTGTACTTAACGCAATAGCTAAAATAACAAATACAGAAATATAAAGTATTATGCTTTTTCTCAATGACAAATCACGCCAGAAACTCTTTATTTTATCCATTTATAACCACACCCCCAGACAGTCTCAATATATCCCTTTTCCGTAAATGCAGCAATTTTCGTCCGTATTCTACGGATATGTTCAGCTACCACACTACTGTCGCCCTCGCTGTCATACCCCCAAATCTTTTCATAAATACGTTCTCTATCAAAGACCTGTCCGGAATTTACGGACAACAATTCAACAATATCAAATTCCTTTTTTGCAAGAGAAATTTTGTTCCCCTTATAAAAAATGCAGCGTTCCGCATAGTCAATCGTTAAATCATCAATAAATTTTATCTGAGTATTAAAACTGTGTCGTGTTTCCCGGCGTAAATGTGCTTTTACTCTTGCCTCCAACTCAACAAGAGAGAACGGCTTCACTATATAATCATCACCACCGACAGAAAAACCTTTAACCTTATCAGCATCTTCAATACGAGCAGTTAGAAAAAGAATAGGACAAGATACATAATCCCGAATGCGCTGACAAACCTCCAGCCCATCCATCCCTGGCATATTGATATCGAGCAAAATAATGTCTGGATTGTTCTCAACTTGCTTTAATGTCTCAACACCATTTGTTGCCGTAAGTATCCGATAACCTTTACCTTAAAAAAATTGACTAAGCATAACAACAATATCTGTTTCGTCGTCCGCAATTAAAATTTTACCTTCCATTTTTTCCGCACCTCCTCAAGTATTGAATATAACGGATACTCTTCAACTATTTATCAACTTTTATACTTTCCACTTATGATTATATAGAAGTTATCCGATGATAGCAACAAACACCATGACTTCATTACAGCTTTCAATCTTATTGTATATTCACATTTACTAGATTGGGTTGCCCGACCTACTAGGGTTCTTTATTTTCCTGCCTTAATTGCCGTGACAAATTGTACTTCTCCAGACGCTCCCTTGCCCGTTCCACATTCTCAGCACTTACCCGTCTCGGTTTCCCTATTTTCAGGTAAGCTTTCGGCATAGAATAAGTCTTACTCACATCAGTGACCGCCGTCACCTTATAAACCTCCGGGTATTCCGCCACCAGTCTGTCCATCAATCGAATGTACTTCGGATCAGCACAATACACAGATGCAGTCTGCTCCGTCACATTGAAATTTATCACGACTTCCTGTTCGCATCTGCTTAACTGCATACACCCTCCTCGTCTTCATCCGCCTCAACAAGAAATCCCTGTTCTAAAATATAATCCTGAATTTTCGGTATCTTCTCCACTATCTGGTTGCACATCAAAAGATACGAATACTGAATTGCCTCATCATAAGTTCCCCATGTTTCTATATATGGCTGTAACTCTTTCTCGTCTGATACATGATACTTCAACAGGAGCTGTCTCCGATATTCGACCGCAATTTCTCTGATTGCAACCAGCTCGCAAGGTCTTAAATCAATATTTTTAAACATTTCAATATACATTTTCATTGCACTCCTCCGTATAAATCATGGTTTACTTCTGCCCGATAATAATTGCTTATAGTATTCGGAGCATTATAAAGCGATGTTAAAATGTATTGTTTTATATTTCTGACTTTCGTTGTATTTTTGTTAAGGCATTCTAAAACATAACGGATATGACTGTCATTCAACTTCAGCATCTTACTTTTCACCAGTTGATATGGCAAATCAATTCCGGCAATTCTAATTGTCTTCCGTTCAATGGCAACCACTTCGGTAATCAGCTCCACCACTTCATCTATGTATTCTTTTTCTCCGATACTGCAATCCGCAATCAAAATATCATAATCGATATTTTCTTTAATAATTTGAGTATAAATCGCCATCCTGTCTATCTCATCTGCTTCCTGCTTTTTCTCTTCCACAGGATAGATAAGATTACTATAATTTTCTGTTTCAATCTCTGTAGTAATCTTTGTATTTGTAGTTCCTTCTACGGTCCCCCCTCTGTCCTTATAAGCACTATGCCTACCTTTTTTTAAAGGGATACCTGTCTCCTTATAAGTAGACACGGGTAATTCCATTCCATCTCCCGGATAAGTAATCTCAAGTAACCTCTGTGGGATAAGTTCAAAGTATAAAACATTACTCACAAACTGCCCGTTAATCCTCATATTACGAAAGTTTCTTTTTATAACTCCCATCTGTTCCAATGCATTTACAGCTGTAACCACCTGTTTTTTCGTAAGCCCGAACAACTCACTGATCTGTCCATAACTGCGCTGCAGCAAATCATCCCGGAACTTCTTGCGTCTTCCCACAACCTGGCCAGTTATTTCATCCCGTATTTCTGTAGGCCGATACCAATACACAATATCTGCCAGAATAATAATAGCATTCACATTCGGCTTCCCGTTTGGATACCTAATTGCCTGAAACCAAACCATTGGAATGATATTTCCGGAAATATTTATCCTGCCTACTTCATCCACAATCCTGTTTCCAGTGGAATAATCCTGATTCAACTCCATCATCTCCTTTGTTATTTACATTTGACAGAGCTTTTGATATACTAAATCTGCACTTAGAGTATATAAAAGCTCTGCTTTTGTTACTCGGAAATGTCCTTGTTACCAGCAAGGGCATTTTCATTATCCGGCGTTATTACCCTGAAATCATCACTGTTCAATTCCGATATATTTCCTTCAATTAAAACAATTAATTGACCTATTAAAGACTTACACTCTGCCAATATCTGTCTCGTTTCATCATCCTCTGTACAAATATTTCCCAATGCTTCTCTTAAGCGCCGAATTTCTAAACTAAGTCGGTCACTTTGATATTTTCCCACTGCAATTTTTATTTCCTGATGTAAAAGAGATTCAATAAAATAAATCCCCTTTGGTTTACCTGTAACTTTAATACGAGCCTCCAATTCCTGCCGTTCTTCAGGTGTCATTCGAAAGGCTATTGTCTGATTACGCTTTCTATCCTTATCCAATCCACTCATCACAAGCCCTCCCTGTATGTAACGTCCAGCTTTTCCGCCAAGACAGTTCTTTTATTCGGATACAAATGAGAATATGTATTTAAAGTAGTTTCAATCTTTTCATGACCTAATCTATCAGCGATTTCCAATGGAGAAAAGCCCATCTCCACCAGCAGACTTGCATGAGAATGACGAAGATCATGTACACGAATCTTCTTTACTCCGCTAACTTTTATCCCCCGTTTCATTTCATGTTCCAAATAATATTTTGTTACGGGAAGTAAACGGTCAGTATCCTTTACTTCGTAAAGACTGCTCAAATAATCCTGCAAATCCGCTATCAGAAATTCCGGGATTGTAATGATACGCTTACTCTTGCGAGTTTTCGGCGGTGTAATTACATCCTGCTTTCCAAGGCGTTGATAGGACTTCGTAATTGAGATTGTCCTCTTTTCAAAATCAATATCTGCCGGAGTTAATGCAAGCACTTCTCCCAGACGCATTCCTGTCCAGTAAAGAAGCATAAACGCCATATACGACTGCCTTTTATCCATTACACTGTCAATAAACTGCATAAACTCTTCTTTTGTCCAGAAGTTCATTTCTTCTGCTTTACTCTTTCCCATACTCCCGGCTTTTGCGCAGGGATTTCCTTTCAGGTCATAATATTTAACTGCATAATTGAATACCGCACTCAACTGATTATTAATGGTTTTCAGATACGTTGGTGAATACCCTTGCTTAATTAATTCGTTCTGCCAGTTTCGAATATCCGCTGCCTTTATATCGTTGATCCGTTTCTGTCCAAAATAAGGAAGAATTTTCAACTCAATGATGTACTTCTTCGTTCTCATGGTATGTTCACGCAAACGTGTTTCCATATCCGCATAATACAACTTCAAAAATTCATCAAATTTCATATCAAAATCAGAGGTCTGAGTCATAAGAAAATTTCGCAGCCATTCTTCCGCTTCTCTTTTCGTTTTAAATCCTCGTTTTGTCGATTTCCGACGTTTTCCCTGCCAATCAGTATATCGGTACTGTATCAGCCACTTCCCTGTTTTCGGGTCTTTTTCTGCTCTCATCGGCGCTTACCTCCTATGCACTGAACCCGTACCAGCGTTTTTCAAAATATCGTCTGGGAACTTTTCCGGCAATCACCAGGAAACCATTCTTTTCTAATTCCTGATTTAATTTTCTGATGATTTTGTAAGCATGTCCCACAGAAACTCCCAGCATTTCAGCGAGTTCACTTGCAGTAATATAAATTTTGTTTTCAATAGTCATGTTGCATCCTCCTTTTCTTCATGTAGCGTTATCGCTACCTTATATATTTTCATTATATGTAGCGTGCTCGCTACTGTCAAGTATTTTTAAAAAGAGATGGCTAATTTTTTTGCCACATGGTATAATGTAGCCAAGTCGATACATTGGAGGTAACAAGGATGACAATAGGCGAAAAAATCAGATATTGCAGAGAGCAGATTGGTATTACGCAGGGAAAACTGGCAGAATTAACAGGAATACATCCTGTATCCATCCGAAAATATGAGACAAATAAAATGCAGCCACAACCTCCTCAGCTTGAGAAGATCGCAGCCGCACTGGATGTCAGCTATAATGCTTTAAATGGCATTGATAATGCCGGAATGCGCCTTGAAACAGTCGGTGATCTTATGGGCGTACTTATGGTTCTTTGTAACTCCAATATTCTTCAGATTACCGGAGAAAGAGGCGAAGATAATCTACTGAAATTCGAAACCGTAAATGTCCAATTCAACCCTATATTGGCTTCATACCTGGAATTGAACTATAATACTCACGGCAACCAAAAGACTTTGTCCTTAAAGGATGTTCTCTTAAACATCAGAAGCCACCGGACATTTAATGACTTATTAATATGGGAAAAGATAAACTTTCTTTACCAGAGCTCTATAAAAGCTGCCGGAGATAATCCAAATGATGCTACACAGGAAGCTATCGCCAACATAGCAGAAGCAAAAGAAAAAGTGGAATTAGAATTACAGAAGAACCAAATGCTGCTTGATACCTCAACTGGCATTAAAGTAAAAATAAATCCTGGTTATAGTATAGGATAATCCCATATAAACCTTATATTCTTTCATTCGATATTTTAGGAGTACTTATGAACAGAAAAAAATTGACTATAGCTGAACAAATTTCAGATATGAACCAAAAAGGAATTACCTTTCATTACACAGAAGAACAAGATGTGTCCCGTTTCTTAAAATATAACAATTATTATTTTAAATTGAAATCCTATGGAAAAAATTACGACAAGTACAACTCCACCGAAAAGAAAGGGCAATATCTAAATTTAGATTTTTCTTATCTGCAAGAATTATCTACACTGGATATGTATTTACGCAAAACAATAATTGCAATGGCTCTAGACATCGAACATGCCTTAAAAACACAATTACTTTATGATTTAAGTTCTAACGATGCTGAGGATGGGTATTCTATTGTTAGCAAATATCTTTCCGCCGATTATATGCGTGTTAAATCTCTTCATGATAAAATTGGAAAATCAGCCGCAACGGATTTAATCCAAAAACGTCAAAACAACGATGATTGTTACGCTTTATGGGAAATTGTTGAAGTTATCTCATTTGGTGAGTTTATTGAGCTATATCAGCTTTACTATTCACTCTATCCATCCAAAAATAATGATTTTAGCAGCTATCTCTGGTCAATCAAGTTTTTAAGAAATGCTGCCGCTCACAATAACTGCCTATTAAACAGTTTAAAAGCTCCTTATAGTATAAGCATCCACAAAACCAAAGATATTTTATTTGAAATATCCAAGATTAAAACCATTTCTCAAAAAAGTAGAGAAAAATGGATGGCAAACCCTGTTATACATGACTTCGTTATTCTTGTATATGTATATCTTAGATTAATCAAAAGTCATGGAATTAAACAGTCCGGTATTGATAACCTACATTGGTTATTCAATGAACGAATGTTAAAGCATAAAGAGTACTTTCAAAAAAACAATACCATAACAGAAAGCTACAATTTTGTAGTAAAAATTGTCAACTATTTTTGCAATAAATATCGCAAATAGACCTTGATTTTTTTCTATCAATCGCATATAATAAACCAGATGAACAAAAAAACGTAGGTTTTTTCCGCGGAGACGATGCCAGCATTGTTTCCGTATTTTTTATTTCAAAATAATAATTTTGTACTCAAACTGTACTCACTCCACATACAAAGAGCCCGGAAACCCGCATAAATGCTGGATTTCCGAGCTCCATTTTTTTATTCAAACTCTACAAAGACTAACGCTTTTTGTTTAGGAATTATTCTCTGTAATGTTTCTCGTTCTTTTGATTATTTGATATATCCATATTATCCTGCCTATACGAGCTAATGTTATCATTTTGTTATCGGCATTGATAACACCTACTCGATAACTGTGGATAATAACTATATGTAGCATGTCAAATTATAAGCTATTTTGCTTAGAGATTCAACACAAAACTGAAATTTTACTTTTCCTTATATTCATCTGGTATTGCTATTTGAAATGTTTCACACAACAGCATCACATCATGCACATCATTTTTATCGTGTTCATATCCCAAATGAAGCATTACCTGACTCAATGGTTCAATACAAGAAACAGTTATATCTCCAACTTTTCCAATACCGGAAAAAGTTTTTGATGGAAATATATCTCCCTCATAAACAATTCCGTCATCTGTAAATTCAAAACAATGTAAATCAATGATTCTTTGTTTATCATCTTTCCAGACAGTATGACCATCCGTTGTATAATCAGTATTTACTTCCTCAAATCCATGCTGCTTAATCACATAAATATAATCATGATAATGTTTCAGTTCAACAAACAAATCAATATCATTGTGTATTCTTGATTCTCTTTTAAGAAGTGCATCAACACCCCATCCGCCATCTAAATATACTTTAATTTCGTTTTGCAAAGCATATTTTATAATTTCACATGCATCTTCTGTACGTACCATAATCTATCCTCCAAATTCAAATCTTTGTATGCTTTCCAACTCACTAAAAGCCTGAAATTTGTCAGTCTTTCATCCTTTTTGTTATCAATCACCAATTAGCTGTAATCCATTAGGATTTAGCTGATATATTTTATCGCACACCTCTTCAATATACTTTCTATCGTGAGAAATGCTAATGACAGCCCCCGGAAATTCTCGGAGCATTTTTCTTATTACCGGACCGGACAATGGTGAAAAATTTCTTGTCGGTTCATCCAGAATAAGAACATTTGCACCACTTAAGCTCATCCTCAAGAGAAGCACTTTCGCCTTTTGTCCGCCTGATAACTCCCGAATCGGATGCTCCATTTCATCTGGTGTGTATTTAAGTGAACCAAGGTATGTTCTAATTCTTGTACGCTCTTCTTTATCTCCTGTTTTATCAAGGTAATCAACCGGTGTAACATCCAAATCCAGCAGGTCTTCATAAGTTTGAGGCATATATTCTGCTTTAATGTCATTCCGATTTAGGAGTTCTTCCGCTATCTTTTTTAGAAGAGTCGTTTTTCCTGCCCCGTTGGCTCCTATCATACAGATTTTTTCTGAACCTTTTATTTTTAAATGAATTCCTTCTGCTAAAATTCTTTTGCCATCCGGAGTCACAAGCTTTGAAAGTTCATATTCTATGACCGTTTTTCCTGCGGGAATGTGTGAGTTTTCATCCCCTAATTTGACAAAGATTGCTTCTTCCTGTTCCGGCATCTGAGTCATATTTTCATCTTCTTTTTCAAATCTTCGTTCCATTGCCTTAACCGTATGCATTTTGTCCTTTAAGTTTTTGGCAACAGACGGTGCTTGTCTGGTACAACTTCTTAATGCACCTTGTACACTCTGCATAACTCTTTGATATTTTTCATCGCGAATCTTTTTCTCCCTACGGTCACTCAGTGCCCGCTGTTTTTGGATTTCAAATTTATGAAGCCGTTCTTCCACATAGCGTCTATAGGGAAGCTTTGCCACGGTATATCTCGCCTTTGTTTTTCGTATAATCTGCTCGATATGTATCACCATGTTGGCAGTACGCTCTATCAGCGTTTCATCGTGTGAAATAAAAAGCACAATGTGCTTCCAGTCATTTATGATTTTTTCCAGTAATGTAAGCGTCGCAATGTCGATGTCATTGGAAGGTTCGTCCAACAACAGCACAGAAACATCGCGAATGAAAAGCCTCATAAGTTGTGTCTTGACTTTTTCGCCTCCTGAAAGACTACCCATTGTCTGGTTACTGTAGAAAAAATCATTTTTCATTCCAAATTTTCCCGCAATAACAGACAATTCTTTAGGCGTTTTCTCCCAGAATATTTCCTCTTCAGAAAAATATTCGTATATTGTTTTTTCCTTATCTTCATCGAGCATCTCCTGCGGAAGATAACCAAGACGTTCGTGTCCCATTATCCTTTCCCCATCTGCTTCTATATAGTTTTCTACAAGCGACGGATTGTATATCCACTTCATTAATGTCGATTTCCCATTTCCCTCTTCTCCAATAATAACTGCCTTATCTCCATCATTTAGCACAAGGTTGAAATCATTAAGAATTATTCTCAGGTCTTTTTTATGTGTTAAATTTAATTTTTTTATCTGCAACATTAAAGTTTCTCCTTTTCGAAGTCTGAGCCAATTATTATTTTGAACACACAAAAACGAGTCTTTTTTGCATACGCAAAAATAGACTCGCTAAATAGACCCTTATTTCTTTTCCAAAAGGAAAACAAAGGAAATGCCTCTTGCGATAATCCAACTTAAGCGTACACAAAACAAACCTATTCTCTACAGGCTCAATAACTATATGTGTCTTACTTAAATCAAATTATCTATTAATCATTTCCTCACCTTACACAAAATGTGCCTTTCTTTCTTCTAATGGCAATACTATCATACTGTATTTTTTTTGTCAATACATTTCACCTTATGGAAGTGCAAATTAAAATTTTCACTTCCTAATTATACATCCAACCATTACGAAATTCAATCTTTCACAACCTCTTTACAACCACAACCACAGCACTCCAGCAAACGCAGGAGCACCATACCGTAAAACGCTTATGTGTAAATCAACTCCGTTCCTACAACTTCCCTCACACAAGCCTGAATATTATTCATTCTTCCAATCCATTCGTAGGGATTATCTTTCTTTAATTGTTCCGTCACATCTTGTCTGTCGGCATATTCCTTTACCAGTCGAAGAAACATATCCTCTGCTTGCTTATCGACTTCTGCAAGATAACTATGCAGCTTTCCGCTTGTCAGCAGGTTCATATATAACACTTTATAGTGTTCCTTTAAATGCCTTGCATGTCGTTTCCCCCATAAACCAATCGGCTCTATTTCTTCTTCGGCTGGTACTGTGATGTTCGGCAATAAATAATCACCCACCTGTCTATAAGTTCCGCCCATTTCTTCAAAAATTGTCTTTGTCATTTTCCTTTTCCTCCTGTGATTTTTGTCTATCGTGATCGTGTATTATCACGCTTGCGACCTTTAACTGTTCTTGCCTGCTCCAACAAATCATCTATCTGTTTGCGACCAAAAACCTTACGGAGCAGGCTGTAATCTTTATTTTCTGCTTTTAGGATTTTGTTTTCTTCGGTCAATCTTTCATTGACTTTCTCCAAACGCTGATTGGTGCGGTATAACTGTGCATTCGCTGTATTCAGCCTATGATAGTTGTCCCACCCCTCAAAGCAGCGGGCAAGCACCGTTTTGACAAGTTGCTTCAATTTCCTTACAACCGGCTCTGCCATTTTGGTTTTATATGCCTTTGCAGTCATAAATTTCTCTGGTTCTGGCAACTGATATTTCGGTGCAGTATCAAGCTCTATTTCAAGATTTGACAGCTCGTCTTTTGCCTTATCATAGTTCAATACTCGTTCCGACAACACATCAAATTCAATCTGTTTCTGCTCGATTTTCGCACCTAATGCCGCCACTTCTTTTTCTCTTTCCTGCTTTTTATAATCCAAAACAGAAAGATGTTTTTCGTGTGTGCCTAAATGTTCCCACTCAATCCCATAACGTTCCATCACCGCCGCAAGCTGTTCTTTTTCGGACTGTATCCATTGCGACCACTCCGTATCGCCACGACTGCCGCCCTTAAAACCTTGCGTTGCAAGAGCCTGCTTTAGTGACACTCTTGTATCAAGTCCACGCTTGCTGCCTGTGGTAAAAGGTACAAAATCTATGTGCAGATGTGGTGTAGCTTCATCCATATGCAGATGAGCCGAGAACACCCGAAGCTGTGGATTTCGCTCCTGAAAACCCTGATAGTATTCATCTAAAATCTGCTTTGCCAGTTCTCCGTTTTCCGTATCGGCGTTCATATTTCCCTTACCGCCCACCTGTAAAATGATTTCGTGGAACGGTTTTTCCTGCTTGGAACTTCGGATTTTTTCATAATAATCTTTTATCTTTCGGTCTGACCTTATCTGCTTGGCATTGTATCTTTCCAATGCTTCATCAAACAATTCGTGATAAACTGTCTTTATATTTTCATTGCAGTAGTCGATATTGAGATGAGTACGAGTTCCGTCTACATTTTCTGCTCGGAACTTTCGGCTATTGTGATTGACCGAGCCTTTACCGACCATTGCACTTATCGTTCTCTGCATTTTTTCATCTCCCATCTGTAAATTTCAACATTCTCAGGTTTTGTTACTTTTGTCAAAAGTAACGCAAAAGCACTTTTGACGGGTACACCCATCAAAAATGCGACCTGTAAACAGGTTTTGCGTTCTCCGAAGGCTCTCCGAGGGGTGAGCGTGTGCCGGTGGCACACACGCCTGCGAACCGACCGAGCCAGCAGGCGAGACCAAAGAGCCGCCTTTGAAAAGGCACTCTCTGCACACTCCCCTAAACTTTATCCGGTGTCAAAGTGTGACGATGGTGACAATGTTTTTCACAGCGTGCTGCTCTCAAAAACATTGACACCTTTGACACCGTTTGTCACGCCGTCTGCTCGGTTTCTTTCCAAAGTGAAACCTTTCTTCCGTCGTGTGTGCGGCTGTTCTGATAACGGATACCGTAATCACGAAACAGCCTGCTTGCGTTGATACTGAGCCTTAAAGAAAGTACATTCGGCTTTATATCCACCGCAAGCCTTTCGCAAAGTTCCGAAGCAGTTCCTTCCCATCTGTCACTTTCCGAAAAGAGCGTATCCGCTATCTTCTCAAGCAGAGGTTCGGGCGGTTCTTTCCACATCTCCGTTTCCGATTTTGCAAAGTTCCACACCAATCGCTCGCTGTCCCTTACAAGATGGATTTTCATATCCTGCTGGTCTCTGCCAGCAACATCAAGTGTGGCATTGTTGGAAGTACGCTTGTCCTTACTGAGAACAAATGCACCGTCTGCCGCACCCATCAGACCATTCGTGCCTGAAATCATATCGAATATATCTTCCGATTTTTGTTTGCGTGTATGATGAACAATAAGCATTGAAACCTTGTAACTGTCTGCCAACGCTTTCAGCCTTGCCACAACATCATAATCACTTGCGTAGCTGTAATCTGCTCCGCCTGCTTCACGCACACGCTTTAAGGTGTCTATGATAATCAAGCCTGTGTCTGGGTGTTCCCTCATAAACCCTCTTATCTGTTCTTCCAGTCCGCCATTGACCGTTTTACATTCCGTTGCGAAATACAGATTGCCTGTCTCCTTTGCACCGAACATCTGAAACAATCGCTTCTGCAAACGTGGGTAATCATCTTCAAGGGCAAAATAAAGCACCGTTGCCTTACGCACCTTATACTCCCAAAGCGGTGTGCCTGTGCTGATATGATAGGCAAGCTGTGCCATCATAAAGCTCTTTCCCACTTTCGGGGAACCTACGAAAAGGTAAGTTCCCCTTTGGAGCAGACCGTCGATAAGTGGTGTCTGAACCTCAAACACCGTATCATACAGCGTTGTCATTGATACTGTTTTCAGATAGGAAGGGTCTAACTGTCTGAGTATTTCCCTTTGCATTTCTTCAAAAGATTGCTCGTACCCCTTGAAATCCGTATCCTGATTGACTATACTATTGTCAGTACATTTGGAAAGTGACTGTTCCGCATCTGTTGCCGCAGATACATTTGGAATAGTCATTTCTTTTTTATTCTCCATTCGCATCCTCTCCTTTCAAACCGCCGAGAATAATGGAAATCAGTTCTATTACACTCAGCAGTTCATCATCCACACCTTTTCCTGCTTCAATCCTTTTCAGTTCCGCAAGGACTGTGGCAAATTCCGTTTTCAACGCCTTATACACTCTCGGATTGCCCTGTACCACCACATCCTGATTTAAGCAACGGCGGTAACAATACTCCTGTTTTGGCAATCCTGATAGAGCTACAGCTCTGTTAATGAGTTCGTTTTCTTCGGGCGATACTCGAAACCCTACTGTGATATTCCTCCAACGATTTTTGTTATCTCTGTTCTTAGCTGACATTTTCAAAATCTCCTTTCCCTAAATCATCTAATTTTTCTGCCATCTCAATCTGCTTTGACGGAAAGAGGTGTGCGTACTGATAAGTAATATCAATACTTTCGTGACCAACTCGGTCAGCAATCGCCACCGCAGAAAAGCCCATATCAATCAAGAGTGAAATGTGGCTGTGACGGAGATCGTGAATGCGGATACGCTTCACGCCTGCCGCCTTTGCCCCTCTGTCCATCTCGTGATGAAGATAGCTTTTCGTCACCGTAAAGATACGGTCTTTCTTCTTCAATCCGTAAAGCATACCGAGATATTCTTTCATTTCCTCACACAGAAACTTCGGCATTTTAATCGTGCGGTTGCTCTTTTTCGTTTTCGGAGAAGTAATCACATCCTGCCCTTTCAAACGCTGATAGGATTTATTGATTGTGACTGTTTCCTTATCAAAGTTGAAATCTGCCGGAGTCAAAGCTAACAGCTCGCCCTCTCGGATACCGCACCAGTAAAGCATTTCAAACGCATAAAAGGAAACAGGCTTGTCCATCATCTCAAAAGAGAATTTCTTGTATTCTTCCTTTGTCCAGAACAGCATTTCCTTGTGTTCCTCACGTCCCATATTTCCCACCTTTGCCGCAGGATTGGAACGCAGTTCATAGTAGCGGACAGCGTGATTGAAAATGGCGGACAACTGATTGTGCAGCGTTTTCAGATACGTCTGTGAATAAGGCTTTTTCTTCTCATCACGATAGGCAAGCATTTCATTCTGCCAAGTAATAATCTCCTTTGTGGAAATCTCGCTGATTTTCAGTTTCCCGAAATACGGAAGTATCTTTGTGCGTATGATATGCTCTTTGGTAAGCCACGTGTTTTCCTTCAAACGGTTCTTCACATCATTGATATAAAGCTCCGTAAAGGCTTCAAAACTCATATCAAGGTCTGAAGAAGTCTGCAATTTGAACATTCTTTCCCATTCCTGTGCTTCTCGTTTGGTAGCAAAGCCACGCTTGCATTTCTGCTTGCGTTCCCCTTTCCAGTTCACATACCTTGCCATCACATACCAAGTACCGTTATCTTCATTCTTAAATACCGGCATTTACATTTCCCCCTTTCCTGCTCCGTAGAGCCTTTCGTAAAAATACTGGCGATTTACACGCCCTGCAATCGTAATAAAGCCCTTTGCTTTCAATTCCTCATTTAATTGTCTGATGAGTTTATATGCATAAGGTTTTGATACGTTTAGTTCCTGAGCCACATCTTCGGCTCGGATAAATCTGTTTTCCATATCCTTTTTCTTCCTTTCTTAAAATAATTTTTTGCTTGCCGCTTTCTCCGTGTTAAAGTTCCAACAGGCACTCCTGCTTGTCGGCAGGCGCTGTGCTGTCCCAATGCACCGCAGTACATCAGGCGCTCGCTCGTATAGGGGTTCCCGAAAAGTCGGAGACTTTTGGGGAAGAGGAGGAGCAGTGCAGCGAATGAGCTTTTGTGCTTGCACACAAGCGAACGATACGGAACTTGCTCCGACGAGGTCTTGGCGGTTTGGCTTTTCGGACGGTCATTCAGTTGTCGCATTAAGCATATTTGTTTAATTCGTAATTTATTTTACTAAACATATTTGCTATTGTCAAGTGGTTGCAAAGAAAATATTAAACATTTTTGTTTCGGTTTTTCTTGACTTCCACTAAACATTTCTGCTATACTTATTTCACTAAATATAAAAGGAGCGTATCATTATGGCTATCAGCGAAAGAATACATTTTTTCAGACTAATGCGTGGTATGACACAAAAGTATCTCGGTACAGCAATCGGTTTTCCAGAAAAGAGTGCTGATGTGCGTTTGGCACAGTACGAAACTGGTACACGCAAACCGAAAGCAGACCTTACAAATGCATTGGCACAGGTGCTTGATGTTTCTCCACAGGCTCTTGATGTTCCTGACATAGACAGCTATATCGGTCTTATGCACACTCTGTTTACCCTTGAAGATATTTACGGTCTTACTGTCAGTGAAGCAGACGGAGAGGTATGCTTAAAGGTCAACAAGGACAAAGGCAGAGAAGCATATGAACTCCTCAAAATGCTGTATGCTTGGAAAGAACAGGCAGACAAGCTATCTTCCGAAGAAATCAACAGAGAAGAATACGATAACTGGCGTTACCATTATCCAGAGTTCGACACCACACAGCGTTGGGCAAAAGTTCCATCACAGGAATTAAGTGACGCTCTCGTGGAAGCATTCAAAGACCACTTGAAAGATAAATAAGCACCTACAGGACCTGCCACTGGCAGCTCCCTACAGATGCTTTGGCAACGACAAAAAAGCCCTTAACTATGGTTATTAACCACAGCTAAGGGCTTAGTTTATAATATGGAATTTGTTCAGAGCCAAGCTCCGAACTTTAGTCTGCAAGCCACCTGTTAATTGTTCCGTTACCCATAAACCACTGGATAACAAGAATAATGGCACTTGCTATGACTGTTATCAATTTGTTATCAAAAGACTAATCGAAATCGCTGAAACCCGCATAAACACTGGCTTTTTTAAGCAACTCGATTTATTCAAACTCAATAGTTCCAGGTGGCTTAGAAGTTAAATCGTACATTACTCTATTAACTCCCTTAACCTCATTAATAATCCTGTTCATTACCTTATTCAGCACTTCATAAGGAATCTCAGATGCTTCTGCTGTCATAAAGTCGATTGTCTTAACAGCTCTTAATGCTACTGCATAATCATATGTTCTAAAATCTCCCATTACTCCAACACTTCGCATATTAGTTAATGCTGCAAAATACTGGTTGATTTCTCTGTCTAATCCGGCTTTGGCGATTTCTTCTCTGTAGATCGCGTCTGCGTCCTGAACGATTTTTACTTTTTCTTCTGTGACTTCTCCGATGATTCGAATTCCTAGTCCTGGTCCTGGGAATGGCTGGCGGAATACGAGTCTTTCTGGGATTCCTAACTGTAGTCCTGCCTGTCTTACTTCGTCTTTGAACAGGTCACGTAATGGTTCGATGATTTCTTTGAAATCTACGAAGTCTGGCAATCCTCCTACGTTGTGGTGGGATTTGATGACTGCTGATTCTCCACCTAATCCGCTTTCTACGACGTCTGGATAGATCGTTCCCTGTGCTAAGAAGTCTACTGCACCAATCTTCTTTGCTTCTTCTTCGAAGATTCTGATGAATTCTTCTCCGATGATCTTACGTTTTGCTTCAGGTTCTGTGACTCCTTTTAATTTGTCATAGTATCTCTGCTGTGCATTGACACGGATAAAGTTTAGATCAAACTGTCCATTTTCTCCAAATACGCCTTCTACCTCGTCTCCTTCGTCTTTACGTAATAATCCGTGGTCGACGAATACACATGTTAACTGTTTTCCAATGGCTCTTGATAATAATCCGGCTGCTACGGATGAATCTACTCCTCCTGATAAGGCAAGTAATACTTTTCCATCTCCGACTTTCTCGCGGATTTCTTTAATTGTGCTTTCTACGAAAGCATCCATCTTCCAATCTCCTGCACATCCGCAGACTCCTAATACGAAGTTGGAAAGCATTGTCTTTCCTTCGACTGTATGAAGTACTTCTGGATGGAACTGGATCGCATATAAAGATTTATCTGCATTCTCAGCTGTTGCAACTGGACAATCTGCTGTATGTGCAGAAATTTCAAATCCTGGAGCTACCTGTGAGATGTAGTCTGTATGGCTCATCCAACAGATTGTTTTTTCTGATACATTTTCAAATAACTTGGAATCTTTCTTGTCGATCAGCACTTCTGTTTTACCATATTCGCTGACTTCGGCTTTCTCTACTTTTCCTCCAAGGACATGCTGCATCAGCTGTGCTCCATAACATAATCCTAAAACTGGAATTCCAAGTTCGAATAATTCCTTGCTGTATGTTGGGGAATCTGGTTCGTAACAACTGTTTGGTCCACCTGTTAAGATGATTCCCTTTGGATTCATTTCTTTGATTTTATCGATACCGATCTTGTAAGAATAAATCTCGCAGTATACATTGCACTCGCGAACGCGGCGTGCAACTAACTGATTATACTGACCACCAAAATCGATGACGATCACTAATTCATTTTTCACTCGATTTCCTCCTGAGTTGCCTAGTGATGTGTTTCGTTTTATTCACCTTTTAACAGATCAACTTTGTCAAGTCTCTCCCAAGGAAGATCAAGGTCATTTCTTCCGAAATGTCCATATGCTGCTGTCTGTTTATAGATTGGTCTTCTTAAATCTAACATCTTGATGATTCCCGCTGGACGCAGATCAAAATGTTTACGAATCAGGTCTACCAATTCCTGATTGGATTTCTTTCCTGTTCCAAATGTATCAACCATGATAGATGTTGGCTCTGCTACACCGATCGCATAAGATAACTGAATCTCACATTTGTCAGCTAATCCGGCTGCTACAATGTTCTTCGCTACATAACGTGCTGCGTAAGCTGCAGAACGGTCTACTTTTGTACAGTCCTTTCCAGAGAAAGCTCCACCACCATGGCGTGCGTATCCACCGTATGTATCTACGATGATCTTTCTTCCTGTTAACCCTGCATCTCCGTGTGGTCCACCGATCACGAATCTTCCTGTTGGGTTAATGAAGAATTTTGTTTCATCATCAACCATATCTGCTGGAAGGATCTTATCAAATACTTCACGTTTGATATCTTCATGAATCTGCTCCTGAGTGATATCTGGATCATGCTGTGTAGATAACACAACTGCATCAAGACGACTTGGTTTTCCATCATCATATTCTACAGTTACCTGTGTTTTACCATCTGGTCTTAAATATGACAATGTTCCATCTTTTCTCACTTTTGTTAACTGTCTTGAAAGCTTATGTGCAAGAGAGATTGGGTATGGCATGTACTCTTCTGTTTCATTAGTAGCAAATCCAAACATCATTCCCTGATCTCCAGCTCCAATTGCGTCGATCTCTTCATCTGTCATGTTATTCTCTTTTGCTTCTAGTGCTTTGTCTACACCCATGGCAATGTCACTGGACTGTTCATCGATTGTTGTAATAACACCGCATGTATCAGCGTCAAATCCATATTTACCTCTTGTATATCCAATCTCACGAACAGTATCGCGGACAATTTTCTGAATATCTACATATGCTTTTGTAGATATCTCTCCCATGACCATAACGATTCCTGTTGTTGTGCAAGTCTCACATGCAACACGGCTCATTGGATCCTGTTCTAAAAGTGCATCTAAGATTGCATCAGAAATCTGATCACAGATTTTATCTGGATGTCCTTCTGTCACGGACTCTGATGTGAATAATACTTTATCCATTCTATTATCCTTTCTTAAAATATATCTGTTATTTGTAAAATATCATGAAAAGACCCGAAGGATTCCGGGCCTTTATTTACCTCTTTAACACGACCGGTGCATTCTTACTCCGGATAACTTCGATCTGTGTTATCTTACCATTCTTTACCTTGGCAACACGAAGTGCTCCTCCTTTAAAGAAATAACACTGACCTACCTGAAAATTCCCACTCTCTGTTCCAATTCGTCTCTCAAGTAATTCTCCCAATGTCTGATGCTGTGTTTCTTTTGGAATTTCCACATGAACCAGTTCATTGATACTTGAAATTCTCTGAGTTGGCAAAAATACTGTCTTATCTATATCATCAAACTTTCCAAAAAAGAATTTCTTGATCGCAAATAAAATCGCGATCGCTAAAACTACTATAAGATTCTGCTGTGGGCTCGTATGTTCCACGATCATCTGCCTTGCAATGGCAAACATCATAACTTCTACTAACGTATCTGGGGTATGTTTACAAAGCATCTTTACAAACTCGATACAAATGACGAGATTAAACGCTACACCAACAAACTTATAAATATCTCTGGATGTTGGGTAATTCATCATTAATTGTACCACATCTTTTACCAGATAGATTGTTCCTCCGATGACTGCGATCATAATGATCGCTGATATAAATAATTCTACCCACTTGGATACTTTGAACACTTCGTTTTTCAGGTATTGTCTCATTCAGGCAATTCTCCTTTTATCCTATCTTTAACTTAAACTTCGCAACTTCTTTTTCATTGTTAACCAGCTGAATCTCTCCACCCAATTGTTTAAGCTTCTGTTCAAACTGTTCGTATCCACGATAAATATATCCAATATCGCTGACGGTTGTAAATCCTTTTGCAGATAATCCTGCAATGACAAGGGCTGCTCCAGCTCTTAAGTCTGGGGCGTGTACGTCAGCTCCTGTAAATCCCTCAACTCCGCTGATGATCGCAGTTCTTCCATCGACCTGAATGGTTGCTCCCATCTTTGTCAGTTCATCCACATAGCGAAAACGATTTTCAAAAATACTCTCTGAAATCACACTTGTTCCATTGGATAATGCAAGTGTTACCGCCATCTGTGGCTGCATATCCGTTGGGAATCCAGGATATGGTAATGTCTTAATGTTTGTAGATTCCAGACGTTTTGTCGCTGATACACGTACTGCGTCATCGAATTCTACAACTTCTGCTCCAATTTCGATTAATTTTGCAGAAATTGCTTCTAAATGCTTTGGAATAACATTCTTGATCATAATGTCACCCTTTGTTGCGACTGCTGCTGTCATAAATGTTCCAGCTTCGATCTGGTCTGGAATAATGGAGTACTGACAATCTCCAAACTTCTCAACACCCTTGATACGGATGACATCAGTTCCTGCTCCACGGATCTTTGCTCCCATACTGTTTAAGAAATTCGCTACATCAACGACATGTGGCTCTTTTGCTGCATTCTCGATGATCGTATTTCCCTTAGCAAGCGATGCTGCCATCATAACATTGATCGTCGCTCCTACAGAAACAACGTCCATGTAAATATGGGCTCCCTTTAATTCCTCTGCTGTTGCACTGATCATACCATTCTCAATCTCAATCTGGGCTCCCAGCATCTTAAATCCTTTGATATGCTGGTCGATCGGACGGCTTCCGATCTCACATCCACCTGGAAGTGCAACTCTTGCTCTCTTGTATTTACCAAGTAAAGCACCAATCAAATAGTAAGAAGCTCTGATCTTACGGATGAATTCATTGTCTACATCACACTCTGGATGAATTCCTTTTCCGCTGATCGTTACTTCGTGTTTTCCTGTTCTGTCTACATCTGCTCCAATTTCCTGCATCGCCTGAAGTAAAACATTGATATCTCTTACATCTGGCATATTATCTATCATACATTTTCCGTCTGTCATTACTGCCGCAGCTAAAACAGGCAGTGCTGCATTCTTCGCACCGCCAATTACTACTTCTCCTACTAATGGGTTACCACCTTTAATGATATACTGTTCCATGATACACCTCAATTATCTCTATCTATCTATATTATTAAACCTAATTTCTATCTTTCGGTAATTATTTAAAATCATACAGATTATATTATAGCATACTATTAGAGGTTTTCCAACACTTTTTCTAAGGAGTTCCCGATGGATAATTTATCCAGTTTTACTGTGATATCTGCGTATTTTTCATAATATGGAATTCTTTCATTATATAGATCACGTAATGTCTGACCTTTTTCTAGTACTACCCCCCTTGCTTTGAGGTTCCCAAGGCGGCGTTTTACTGTCTGGTAATCTAGTTTTAAGTAAATTATAGTCCCGATTTCTTTAAAATGTCTCATTGCTTTATCACTGTAAACAGCACTTCCTCCAGGTGCGATCACGGATTTATTCACATCGATCGAAGCATTGACGTCTTCTTCCAATTGTTTGAATCCGTCATTCCCGATTCTTGCGATGATCTCTTTTAGCAAACCACCTCCTTTTTGTTGAATCACAAGATCTGTGTCCACAAAATCATAACCCAGGGCTTTGGCAAGAAGTACTCCGATCGTACTCTTTCCAGAACCTGGCATCCCGATCAATATGTAGTTATTATTTTTTTCTGCCATTTGGTTTCTTCCTTTTCTTTTTCTTTCTTACTGAGTAGCCAAAGGTTCCTAATTTCTTTCCTGTTTCATAATATCCGCCATGTGAATAGATCAACGGATTCGTTTTTTCCAGTGCAAAGCGTCCGTTGTCTTCCATATAATCATCATCTACCATAATATTGACAACTTTCGCCATAAACATATGATGTGAGCCAAGTGGTACGATCTTCTCTACTTTACATTCGATATTTACCGGACTTTCTGCGATGATCGGTGCATCCACAACCTGTGCTTCTTCTTTTGTCAGTCTTGCTTCTTTGAATTTATCAACATCTCTTCCTGAACGTACTCCGCAGAAATCCGTTGCTCTTGTTAACTGTTTTGTTGTCAGGTTGATCACAAATTCTCCACTATTCTTGATCATTTCATAAGAATGTCTCTCTGGGCGGACAGAAATGTACGTCATTGGCGGATTCGTACAGATCGTCCCTGTCCATGCGATCGTAATGATGTTATCCTGACCTTTATCTCTGCAAGTCACCATAACTGCTGGCAAAGGATAGATCATATTTCCAGGTTTCCATGAAGTTTTTGCCATATTTCTCTCCTAGAGTGCCTTTTTAATATCCTGTCTTAATTGTTCCATATCGATATCTTCTGTGGAATGTTCTTTCCATCCGATCGTCACGTCATCCCCTTCATATCTTGGGATCAAATGCATATGGAAATGATATACTGTCTGACCTGCGATCAGTCCGTTGTTCTGTAAAACATTTAATCCATCACAGTGAAGCACTTCTTTTAATGCTCTCGCAACAACTGTTGCTAACTGGAATAATTTTCCTGCTGTGATCGCATCAATCTCATAGATATCTTTAAAATGTTCTTTCGGAATGATCAGTACATGCCCTTTGGATGCTGGTGCAATATCCATGATCACTTTAAACTCAGAGTTTTCATAAATTGTGTTTGATGGAATCTCTCCACCTGCGATCTTACAAAAAATACAATCTTCTTTCTTCATATTATATATCTTCCTTCCTGTGTGTTCTTATTTTGAGAGCTTACATATTACTCTGTTTAGATGTATTTTATCCCATTTACTATTGTTTTTCAAGAAAAGACCTCTGATCAATTATGCTTTTGACACTTATATCATATTATTCCATTCTCACAAAAAATGTGTATTTTGTTCACAATTTGGACACATTTTTATGTGATAATAAAAATCGTAAAGTAGTTAATACTTTCAAATCCTACCCCTCTTGAGGATGAAAATCCTCTCCTTATTGTTTTAAAAGAGAGAACCGACCTAGCTAGTCGGTTCTTTCTTTTTTTGTTTTATGATTATATGATGTAAGTGTCAAAAGTATAAATTGCGTTTGTGCTTGCACAAATAAGCAATTTATACTTATTGACACGCCGAACAACGAGAACGGAATAAAATGGTGTGAACACACCATTTTATGGGAGTTCGAGGTGTTCGAGGATTGCGAAATTGCGTAGCAATGAAGCAATCCGGGTACGTCAGAGAGTGGCAAAATTTACTTTTGACACTCTCATCATTATATAATGTAAAAAGAAGCCTTGACTTAAGTTTTATGTCGTTGATCAACATTTTTCTTTAGCCAAAGCTTCTTTTTTATTTTTATATTTCGGTACGTCCTTCTAATGCTCGAAGTAACGTTACTTCATCTATATATTCCAGATCTCCTCCAACCGGAACTCCGCTTGCGATCTTACTGACTTTGATACCTGTTGGTTTGACAAGTTTGCTGATATACATCGCTGTTGTCTCACCTTCCAGACTGGAGTTTGTTGCTATGATCAATTCTTTGACATCTCCCTGCAGTCTCGCCATTAGCTCTTTCAGACGAATATCATCTGGACCAATTCCAAGCATCGGAGAAATTGCTCCATGGAGAACATGGTAAACACCTTCGTATTTTCCTGTTTTCTCATACGCCATTAAGTCCCTCGTGTTCTCAACGACCATGATCGTGCTGTGATCACGCTTGTCGCTCGCACAGATCGGACAGATCTCATTGTCTGTCAGTGTACAACATTCTTTGCAATAATGTACATTAGTCTTTGCGGAAATGATCGTATCTGACAATTTCTGCACCTGATCCTGTGGCATATTGATAATGTGAAATGCCAGTCTTCCTGCGGATTTAGGTCCAATTCCGGGGAGTTTCCCAAGTTCTTCGATCAACTGTGTGATCTGATTACTGTAATAATCCATAGTCTCTCACTCTATCTAAAATGGGAATCCTCCACCCATTCCTCCTAATCCACCAGTGACTTTTCCCATCTTCTCCTGAGAATCTTCTTCCATCTTACGAAGTGCTTCATTTGTAGCAGCTACGATCAGATCTTCTAACATTTCAACGTCATCTGGATCTACAACTTCTTCTTCTAAATGTACAGAAACTACTTCTTTTTTACCAGATACAACAACTTTTACGACTCCACCGCCTGCTGTTGCTTCATATGTGGATTCTTCTAACGCTTTTGTTGTTTCCTCCATCTGTTTCTGCATCTTCTGTGCCTGTTTCATCAGCTGATTCATATTTCCACCCATACCTGGAAATCCACCACTTCTTTTTGCCATTGTTCATTCCTCCTGAAAATTCATTTTTATAAGTTTTGTTTTAATCTTCTATTTTTACATCCATATGAATGCAGTCTAAATTGATCATATCACTGTCATCATTATCTGTATTCATCACACTAACTTCCAGTTCGACATCTCTGCCAGACTGTCTTGATAATTCCTGCTTAAGCTGTTCAATACGCTCTGGTTCCTCTAAGAAATATCCACTTTCCACGTTCATTTCTTTTGGGAACAGTACTCTTAACGCAGTTCCTTCTTCGTTGACCGAAAGTGTTGCTCTCTGTAAACAATACTTCATCTGTGGTGACAGATTGCGTTTGACATCTCTCCAGTGATTCACAAGTTCTATAAGTTCCTCAACTTTTGCTGGTGGAAACTTCTCATTTAACTGTTCGACAGGATCTTGTTCTGATTTTACTTCCTGTTGCAGTGCTATTTGATTTTGTCCCGCTTGTGCCGCCTGCTGTACTGGGATTCCTGACTGTAGCAACTGTTCTAACTGCTGTTCTAACTGTCTCACCCTGTCGGCCAGACTGTTTGTGTCTGCTTCCATCTGTGGCCTGCACATCTTCATCATCTCAACTTCCACAAGGACTCTCTTGGATGTCGCATAACGTATACGCTCTAACAATTCGGATAAGATTCTGATGTAACGGATCAGTGTGTTTTCTTCCACCTGCTGTGCTTTCTCCTGCAGCAATTTCAACTGATCTGTTGATACTTCCAATGCCTCCTCTGCAGCATTTCCTTGACCGACTAAGAGCAGATTCCTTAAATACCATAGGAAATCTGTAATAAATTGTGACCATTCTCTTCCCTGTCTCGCCACATCTTCCAGAAGATCCATCACGCCATTGATATCCTGCGAAAGAATCATGTCCAACAGATCACTATACACTTGAATATCAACAGTTCCCAGCACTTCCAAAACATTATCATATGTTAATTTCTCACCGAGATAAAATGCAATACACTGATCCAGCAAACTCAACGCATCACGCATGGAACCGTCTGCCATTCGTGCCACATATTCCAACGCCTTATCTTCTGTATCAACATGTTCTTGTTCCATCAGATCTGATAGCTGCTTCTTGATCGTTGCTGCCGTGATACGATGAAAATCATATCTCTGACATCTGGATAAGATCGTGATCGGTATCTTGTGAACTTCTGTTGTCGCAAGAATAAATATAACATATTCTGGCGGCTCTTCCAGTGTCTTTAACAATGCATTAAAAGCACCTATAGACAACATATGCACCTCGTCGATGATATAAACTTTGTACTTTCCTGTTGCAGGTGAATACTGTACCTGTTCCTTGATCTCTCGGATATTATCAACACCATTATTGGATGCTGCATCGATCTCGATCACATTCATGGAACTTCCTTCTGCGATTGCTTTGCACACTTCACATTCTCCACATGGTTCCCCATCGACTGGATGTTCACAGTTTACTGCTTTCGCAAGGATCTTGGCTACTGTTGTCTTACCAGTACCTCTTGTCCCACAAAACAGATATGCATGACCAATCCGCCCAGTCCTCATCTGATTCTCAAGCGTCTTCACAATATGATCCTGACCTTTTACTTCACTGAAACGTGTTGGCCGGAACTTTCTATATAAAGCCATGTAAGACATATCATATGCCCCTTTCTATTTTGAAATATGACATATAGCCATACTTCATTATATTTTACCATGAGTATCTATCCTTTTTCAATGATTGTTTTTTGACAGAAAACATCGAACTTTTTTGAACGCTTTTTCTTGCCCTTAATCTTATTTTTTCCGATAATAAAAGAGGAAATTTAATTACAAGAGGAGCCAACAATGAACGATTTACAAGAACTTTCTACGTTTTCACATGAGATAAACAATTCTCTGACTCTCATCTACGGACAGATTCAGTGCATTGAAAAAACATATGATACACTTACCGGAAATGACCATTGGAACCGTATGAAAGATGATTTTTCTTCTTTATTTGATTTCATTCATCAGTTTCTGGCACCAGCAGAAGAATCTTCTGCCACCATGGAACCACTCGACCTGATCAGCGTGATCAGTGAAATCCGTTCTTCCTGGTCTTATTATCTCCATAAAGAACAGATTCGCTTCTTTATTCAGGCAGACCCCGGAACCGCTTTTTACGTTTACGGTGCAAGATCAAAACTTTTTCAGTTATTTCATAATCTGATCTCCAATGCCGTCAAAGCGATCCAACAAAAAAAGGAGACCTGCCGATCTCCTCATATTACACATATTACAGTCCACTTAAGTAAAGAACAGGGACATATTGTATTAAATTTATCCGATACTGGAATCGGAATGACCACAGAACAGCAATCGAGAGCTTTCTACCGTGGTGTATCCTTCCATCCCGGCGGAAACGGAATTGGATTATCCGTTGTACAAAATATTGCTCGCGATCTTCATATTAAGATCCATATTGATTCTGCACCGAATCAGGGAACAACTTTCACACTGATCTTCCCTGCTTATGAGCAGCAATTAAGCTGCCCAACACGTATAGAAGCATTGACAAAATAAATCCAGCAATACATCCACCGATATGAGCTGCATTGTCGGTTGTTCCACTCTGGAATCCATGATACAGGCTTCCTGCGATCATTAGAAAGATTCCAAATCCATCGAATCTCTGTCGTTGTTCTTTGCAGAATAAAAATATTGCTGCAAGAGCACCGACTAATCCAAATATCGCACCAGAAGCTCCTGCCGACAACACATCTTGCCCTATCATGCTGTAATATGCTACAGAAATGATACTTCCGGCAATGCCTGCTCCGGTATAAAGAATGACATACCGCACACTTCCGATCACTTTCTCCAAAGAAGATCCAAGGAGCAAGAAAACTGCCATATTATTAAAGAAATGATCCCATCCAAAATGCAGATAATTTGACGTAAATAGTCTATAATATTCATGCAGTTTCTTTATCCTATATGCATTACAGGCAAATGAATCATAGATCTTGTCTCCATAAGTTTCTGTCAGAATAAAACAGATCAAATTAGCTGTAAAGATCAGAAGAGTCGCTTTATATTGATAGAGCGATCTCCAGAAATCCTTGACACTTTTATTATCTTTCACTTCTATTTCCACTCCTTGCCCTGCTTGACTTGCCTCATTCTGTGCTAATACTATGGATAATGGTCCATACAGATCATCGAACTGATCCTTTGGATCAAGAAATACTGGTTTATCATCCTGCGACAAGATAAGCGTCAACACAGCACAATCCATACCAAACAGCTGCCTTGCATGGTCTTCCAAATGATATAGATCTTCTTCTAAAATACTACTTCCATCCGGATTCTTGTCAAATATCACGAACACACATTTATTTCTTCCATTGATATTCTTTACATAACATGGTCCTGTTTCGGTATCATTTTTCATATATCCATGAATCCTTAACAATTCTATGATTTTCTGATACATAATTTCCTCCGCTTTGGTTTATGTATCTACTATTATAACACAGAGGCTAGTCTTGTTTAAAATAAAACTCCTCAAGTCCGATCTTTATGCAATCTCCTTCTTTTAATACTGCTTTTTTATTCTTTTTCCCATTTAATTTTACACCATTGATCTTTATACCATTTGTCGAATCGAGATCTTCACAACATACATTTCCATCTTCTTTATAAAATCTTATATGTCTCCGACTGATCCCGGTTCCTTCTAATTGATGATCTGTTCCTTGTGCGGAACTTCCAATGACAAATCCATCGTCATCTAATACAATTTCTTTTTGTTCTGGATTCTTCGGAACCAGTCTTCCAATCGGTTCTTCCAGTAAAAGAACCGTCCTGTCATCCTCATCCTCTAACAGAATTGTTTTCTCATCCAATAATTCTGCAGCATTTTGTGTTTTCTGCCAAGAATCCACAAAGGTTTTTGGATTTTTGTTCTTTTTCCACAATTTATAACATCCATACACACTGACACCAAGACCTGCGATCGAAACTAGTGATCCGATCAAAAACAAATAATAAAATCCATATTCAAATATTTTTAATACAAAATAAACAATTCCCAATATACTGCAAAAACAACCAACAACACTTATTATTTTCCCGATCAGAATTAAAATTCTTTTCGGTGTTTTTTCATAAATTTTGATTTCATCTTTTTCAGGAGAATCTTTCTCATCTCTTATAAGATCCGATAGATTCTCCTGCATATTTTGTGCTGATTTTGATTCTTCATTTTTTATTTTTTCTCTTAAAATTTCACCATTCATTTTCTCTGACCGAACTTCCAGATAATCTTTCATCTGCTCCATATTCGGTTTTTCTTTAATAAGAAAGCTGTGAAATTCATAATAAAAACGAACCCTCTTTTTATCATCTCCAGAAATATACTCGATACATTCTTCTATAAAGTCACGAAGCTGCTCATCAATCTTTTTTTCATACTCCGGCAGATAACAAAGAACTGGTCGATTTTCTTTATCCAGAAACATAGATTCCAAATCTAATTTTAAATGATCCAGCTCTAACAAATAGGAGGCTACCTGTTCAAAAACTTCCAAAAGATACGCAAAAAACAATTTCGGTTCTAGCATAGAAATCCTGTCTTTTAACTTTGTGTAAATACCTGTTTCATAATAATAATATTCTTCTCCATCTTCGATCCGGAATTCACATGGAAGAAGACACGGAAGTGTATGATTGTAAAGAATATTTTTTTCATATGTTAATTTCTGTTCTTTTTTAACAACATAATAACTGGAAAAACCTTCTCTAATCCATTGCTCCTTCAAGTGCATTCCACCTCCTGATCTGATCGATCTCAAAATCTCCCTGCGCCTGATTATTTCCTTCATATTCAAACAAGCGGATTCCAAACATACTTAAGAAATCACCTGCCATAACTGCTGATCTTGTCTTTATTTTTGCTGAAACTCTAAGCGGTGTTGTCGATACTCTAACCAAACTGACTTCTGCCATAAACAGATGCCTTCGCAATTGTTCTTTCATCTCTTTTTCAGCTTTTGCATTTCCTGACTTGTTTGACGATATCACATTTCCAGTGATCAGCTTTTGATTTATTTTCTGATACGACAATTTTCCCGTATCATACTCTGCCCCTGTAATTTTAACATCTGCCGCTTTCTGCACTGCTTCTTCCATGATTCCTTGTGCGATCCCACAGTTCATAAAATAAAACAGATAGCTAAAAAACATCCATAGCACCATCAAAATGATCGGAAGCAGCGCACTGATTTCAACCGTCATGTATCCCCCTGTTTTGCGCATCTCGTGCATGGCCTCATCCCCTTTAATGTACTTAAATCCACTTGTTTGACTGTTCTTTTTAACCCGCTGCAGCCAAGATCCGTGTGATAAGATTCCCCTTCTTTTGCAATATACACACAGGAAAAATCACCCTTATCATGCTTGGTGCATTTATCACATGGCTTGTATTGTGTCCGCTTGTTTCTATATTTTTCTACATCTTCATCAACAGAAATATCCAACGACAGATGTGTACAGGAGAGATCTTTATGGTACACTGCTTCATGCGGTGTGATATAGACATAGCCTTTTTTTAATTCATCTCCGTCTGGTACATATCCTGTCATGGATTTTTGCCTTACACTTTGCTCATAGGATGCTGTATGTGTTGATAAAAACGGCATTGTTTTGCGAATATAATAACGCACAGATACGATATATTCCCCTTTAGAGGTCAATGTCAATCTACACGCTGCTGCCGCTCCTGCACTTCCTCCGATCAAAGCCGAATGGTCTAAAAATTTACGGTTTACCGCTGCCAGAAAAGCTGCCTTGGCACTAAATCCTGATAAGTCACTTCCAGATTTTTTCTTCTGCCTGATGCGATATTCATTAACTGCAGCCCTCTTTGCTGCCTCACAAGCACCATGAGAAATCTGTTGATGGATCATCAAAGTCTCTCCTGCACTTGTAAGCATCAAAAGAACGATCAAAAAAATGGGGACGATCAGACTCGCTTCCAATGTCATTGCACCTTCCTCATTTTCAGAAAGATCTGAGGCAGAGGAAGATGCTCTCTTGGATTTTTTTACGACGATCTTGTTGTTATTGTTATCATTTTGAACCGGATTCACTTTTGAGAAATGTTTTTGACAAGAGAACATCTTTCTCTGCCCCCTTTCTTTCATTTTGATCATTTAAATTTTAATACGTTGCATATCGAGACATTTTAAGATCTGTATATGTTGCGAATGGCAAGATCATTCCACCAAATCCGAGTTTTTTCAACTTCAAATTCTGCGTGATCTTGTAAGAAGAAATGCATTGATCCAATTTAAAATCTGGCACTTTTCTTCGGATATTTTGTTCCATCAGATCCATCATTCGGAAATATTTTTGACGTTTATCTTTTTGTGATATCACTAGTAATAACAAATAATCCTCGTACGACATTCCCTGTTTCACAGGTTTTCTCTTGCAATTTAACGTTGCCAGTCCTGCAAAAGAAAGCTGCCAGTCTGAAGATGTTTTTACTGCTGGGATTTTTTTACCATCTGCAAGATTTCTTACATCGACCACTGATTCCCCATAAGCAAGTGCTAGCAATAACAGGTTCTTTGCAACCGCAACTGCTGGTGGAAATCCTGTAACTCCAAGAATTGACGCTGCTAACAATGCTGCTTCTTTTTCTTTGGCTGGATCTTGATATACACAAGCTGCATTCGTCACAAATCTAAGTGCGATCATCCTCCAGAAAACCATTCCAAGATTCTCTTTTTCCGAATCTTTCCCTGCGATCAAGTATTCAATCTCATATTTAATCCCTTCTTTTTTTGTTGTATCTGTCAGAAAATGAAAATATTTTGTTGCATATAAAACTACCGGTAATTCACTTGCAAAGGAATCCGTTGATGCTGTTTTTTCGAATTCATCTAATTCTTTTTCCACATCTTTTCGGTTCATAAAATTCCATACACTCTGCTTTGTTGTGTCTTTTTTGCTATAGACAATATTAATTGGAAGATCTGACACTTTTTTCTCTCCCATGACCAATGGGACCGAGCCTTCTTTTAACAATTTCATAAATCCTTTTCTCGGATCTTTTTTTACTGGTTCTGATGTTAGTGTTTTTTCATTTTCCGTTTCTTCTGCTTCTTCTTCCTCTTTTTGAATCTGATCCTTAATTCCTGAGAACTCATTTTTCTGGTCTTCTCCAGCCTTGATCTTTTTAGTCAAGTTTTTCAAAATATCCCCTGCTGCTTCATATTGAATCTGCTGCCGAATCTGATATTTTAAAACTTCTCCTTTTTGTGCCGACAGATCAAGTATATCTGAAATTTTCGTACTTCCTGTTTGAAAGCGAAAAGGATCTCCATTCTGATCCAGACTTTCTTTCATGCGGTCTGAAAAATCTGTTTCGATCTTCTTGTGATATCTTGGATCCATCGCATAAATATGATACATATCTGCAAGCTCTTTCTGATAATTTCCTTTTGTATGAGAAAGCCCAGACATATAAATACCCATCGCCTTTCCCCTCGCTGTATACATATAGATTCCTTCCACACATACGCTGATCAACAGTAAAAAAACAAGAAATAACATTGCAAGAAATGCACTCATACTACCTTGCTCATCCCGGATCATTTGACTTGTCCTGTTTTACTGGTGATCGTTTTAAAAATGCTATCAACGACTTTCTTGATCTGCGTCTGGAAAATAATGACGAGTCCGATCAAAACTACAATGATCAAAATCACCTCAACAACACCCATTCCTGATTCATCTTTAAAAAAATGCTTTAGAAAATTTCTCATATGTTTTACCCCCTGACCTTTTATGAAAATGTAGATAGTGCTGGAAACATCAATAATACTAAAATAACAACCAACATTACCATCATCGGTGCGAGCAGTTTTGTGCTTGCTTGTTCTCCTTTCCTTTTTGCATGTTCTTTTTTCTCAAAAAAAGCTCCTTCTTCCTCTTCTTTTAACCTTAGAAACAGATCCGTTGAACCTCTTGTAATACTCTGTACGAGCAGAACAGATAATTTTTGATAAGAAGACAACCCAATCTTTTTGCCCATCTCACCAAATGCTTTTGTCTGTGGAACTCCAAATGAAATCTGTCTGCATGTTTTTTTGATCTGTTCATATACGAAGATTTCTTTTTTGTTTCCTCTTTTTTGTTCTTTCTCGTATTCCGTCGCTACTGCTTCCAATGCAGCCACCACACTCATTCCTGTCCCCAGAAATAAGATCAGACGTTCTATGATCTGTGGATACTCCACCATAGATTGTTCCAATGTCTGTATTCTTTGTTCCTTATATTTTTCATTTTCGTGATACCAAAAAAATATGATCACTGCAATCCCAAGAAATAAAATTGCAGGAATCTGACTTTCATTTTCCGCAGGTAAAAGTCTGCCCTGCCGGATCACATCTGGAAGATAAAACTGCTCCTTCGTAATATGTTTTTCTTCCAATTTCTTAAGATCTGCAATGATCTTTTGTTTTTCTGATACCTTTTTCCCTGAATTCCCAGGAACTACACAGACAGGAATCTTTAAGATCCTTACTTCTCCTTGACATTCCATCCTTGCATCAAGATTCAATAGATAGTCTTTTTTGACATTCTTCGAAAACACATTGCCTTCTTCATCGATGACTGTAGGATCATCACTCTGCCATTGTACCGCAATATTTTCCCCAGGTATCTTTACTGGCATTTCAAGATTTCGTTCCACTTCATTTAATGATTTATTTTTCGCCACAAGATGTTTCCTTAAATAAGCTTCTCCTCTGTCAAATGCCTGCGTGATCTGGGCTTTTGTATATCCTTTTGGATGAATCTCCAAGGTGTAAATATCATCATCGCTTTTTGTTTTAATACGAACCTGTTGCTCTGTAACTTCGCCGCCCGTTTCATCTCTTGTGATCAGAATTCTACGGTCCTGACTGAAATAAAAGATTATGGTCAGAAAAAGAACGATAAGAAAAATAATAGTCGCCACGCTTATGATCTTCACCTGTTCATACAGACTCTTCCTTACTTTCTCATCTAATTGTTTCTTTGTTCCTATGAAACAGGATCCTATCTCTGCTCTTCTTTTTTCTTTGAGTTCTTCTGGAAGTTTTTCCACGATCTTATTAATCCATTGAAACTTAAATTTCAATCTCAGTCACCCTCTCTGCCCATATATCTGCGATCCACAGACATAAAAGAGAAATCACTGCGACTAAAACTCCGGCAAAACTCTCATACAGTATGTCGAAATATCCAGGATTTGCAATCCTTACATAAAGGAGAATAAAATATGGCATGACAGACATGATCTTTTTCTCCATTTGTTTTGCCGCGATCATCGTGTGAATCTCTTCTTTTGTCTGGATTGCCTGACTTAAATGTTCTATCGTATTTTCCGTGATCTCGATCAGATTCCCACCACTTTTTTTCGCAATTGATATGACCTGTGCAAACTGATAAAATTCTTCCAGACCTACATGTTCCGCCATATCAAAAAGCAGATTATCCACAGGTTCGTTCATTTTGAGCTTGTTTATCAACAATTGAAGTTCTTTTGCCAACAAACTGTGTTCTTCATACATCTCCAGATCATTTTTTGCTGTTTTCAATGCATTTTCAATAGAGTATCCTGCAGATAAACTATTTCCAATAGAAATCATCATTTCACGGAATTCCTTTCGCAGCTTTTCCTTCTCCCGATGCACCTTATGAATTCTTTGTTGTTTCATAAAAACAAACAAATATGGAATCAAAAGAATCGCAAATGCAATTCGGTCAAAAAACAGCCATGCGATCATCACGATATAACAAATTCCCTTAACCAACTCTTGCTTCTCATATTTCCACAGGCTGATCTCTTGCTTTAAAAGATTCCATAAGTTTCTGATATGCTTCATACTGACCATACTCCTTTAACTTCTTCTGATCACATAATTCTGATCTCATTGTAAGTTCATCATCTTCATTCATCTCAAACAACGGATGTAATGCTACCTGACTCGCCGCCATACCAGTAATCTCTGAAATTTCCATCAGTTTTCGACTTCCGTCAAAACTTCTTCCAAGATGAATGATCACATCGATTGCAGATGCCATCTGCCCACGGATCGCTTCTACTGGCATATCGACTCCCATCAAGACCATCGTTTCGATTCGCTTAAGCATATCTTTACAGCTGTTCGCATGTCCTGTCGAGATGCTTCCATTGTGGCCTGTATTCATTGCATTTAACATAGACAAGGCTTCTTCGCCTCGCACTTCTCCGACGATGATCCGATCTGGCCGTGAACGTAATGCCGCTTTGATCAGTTCTTTCATATCGACCTGATTTTCCCCCGCTGCATTCGCATTCCTCATCTCTAACCGGACCAGATTATCAATCCCATTAAGTTTCAATTCTGCGGAATCCTCAATTGTTATGATCCTCTCATCTTTCGGAATACAATTTGACATTCCATTGAGCAACGTCGTCTTCCCACTGCCTGTTCCCCCCGAGATAAAAATGTTATAGCGCGCCCTTACAAGAATCTTCAAAAACTTCGCAATTTCTTCCGAAAATGCTTCCCGTTCACAAAGCCATGCTAATGTCATCGGTTCCTTTGCAAACTTTCGGATCGTCATCGTTGCCCCATCGATCGATATTGGCGGCAAAATGATATTTACTCTCGAACCATCGTTAAGTCTCGCATCCACAATTGGATTTCGTTCATTTACCATACGGTTCGCTCCTGATGCAACCTGCTGAATTACCTGATATAATTTTTCATTATCCGAAAAATGCCCAGGATATCGGTGCAGTTTTCCTTGTCGCTCAATAAAAATATTTTTATAGCCATTGATCATGATCTCCGTCACAGAATCATCTTCTAACAGATCTTGCAGAATATCCAATCTTCGAAGAGCATAAAAAACTTCCTGATTCAAGCGAATCTTGTCAGACAAAAGCAACGGATATTCTTCTGATATTTTCATGATCTCTTCCTGAATCACACCTTTTAAATGTTCGTCAGAAATCTCCTGTGAAAAATTCAATTTCTCCATTACTCTTTGTTTCAGCAATTCCTTCAAGGCCACTGCCCCCTTCCTCCTTTGTTCTTCCAGCTCTCAAGCATCACTTCTTCCCAGTTTGTCAATTTCCATACTCCATGTTTTCTCATCTGTTTTTGAAACTTCTTATATTCCATACACCCCAGATCTTGCCGCATAAGAGGAAGAAAAATCCGGTCAAACAACCCAAAGAACTTAAGATCTGGCGGTGATGCGATGCCAATATCAAAAATAATACAAATTCCTGTTTCTCTTAATTTCTCCAAAAACCACTCATAATCCTGCATAGATAATTCTCGATAATCCAGATAACATGAAGCTCCCGCAAATCCTACACAACCATCAAACTTCTTCTGATGTTCCATAAAATATAGTACAATATCTTCTTTGTGTTCTTTGATATAAAACAACAAAAGGTCATTTGTCTCATCTTCTTCAAAGTGTCCATATGGTTGCATTCCAAAATAAATCCACCCATTCGAAGCTGCCATATTCCTTGCAAATGCCGATATCTCCAGTCTTGAAATCGGAGAATATACTCCAAAAATCCGTTCATTTTCAATCTGAGGACTTACATTCAGGCAATGATAAATTCCCGCTGCGATCTCTTTTGCACTCTGGCAACACATCCCACCCATAGATTCATTTGCTCCAATTCGGCAAACCGGAAAATCTCCATGATAATCCGTCTCTTCTGCCAGTACCAGGCATTCAAAATCTCCCTCTTGTTCCTGTTTAAAAAACATCTCCTCATCCGACGTAAATGATGCCGTCATCGGGAAATCTTTCTGGTGATTTAAGTATTCCATCAGCCGTTTTCCATACTGATGGTCTTTGTGATAAATACCGATTGAAATATCCTTCATAGTCCACCTCCTAACAGGCAGATCATGTACGCTGCAAGAATCCCAAATGAAAAATGTATCATTCCATCTTTCATCAGATCCCCATTCTCTGTCTCGTACATCAATAATCTCTTGTTATCCTTACATTGTGTTACATATTGAAATAAGCGAAATAATCGCAGATGGAAGTTCTTCCTCTTCCATAAAAAGATCACGGCATAAATACCGTTACATATAAATGACAAAATCAGAAACCGGGGCATTGCCCGTCCGATAGATATTGCACATACCATCAGCAGCTTCACATCTCCACCGCCAAGGCATCCAATATAGAATAATAATCCACAGCTGATCAGCACAACCAAAACTCCGATCATCATATCTGCTGCCTTCATCCCAGAAACTCCTGCAAGAACCAGCGTGATCAACGCTCCCGCCCCATTGAGCTTATTCGGGATCTTGAAATCTCTGTAATCATAAATTGCTGCCATGATCAAAAATAATAGAATCCATATCTTCATCTTTCCTCCTTCCTTTATGTTCCATTATTTTACATCTATTTACAGTATTTGTCTAGTATTTTTTCTATTATTTTACAGAAATACAAAATCCAGTATTTTACTAGTGCACTTTACATCACATTATTATTGCAATAAAAACACCGCTGCCGCATACAACGCAATAATTCCTGGAAGCCCCAACAGTGCACCTGTTCCAATGGACAAGATATTAAGATTGACTGGTGCTGTGATTCCTTTCCGCATACAAACAATGCTGATTCCATATACGATCATCGCACAAAAAGCTCCCCGCAGCAAAAGCACCAGCAAATATGCCGGTTTCCTTACAATTCCGATCATCAGACAGATCATACATCCCGCTGCCACTATGTAAAAGATCATTTCATTTTGTCCCATAAAAAAATCCCTCCTTATGTAATCTTATGTTACATAAGGAGAGATATTCGTTTCTTATATGCTCCTAAGCTTTTATGAAAATAAATTAGACAGCCAGCTGAAAATAGACTGGAAGAAAGCTGCGATCTTATCAAAGATTCCCTGACTTCCTCCAAGCTTATCATATAAATCTTTTGCTTGAGATTTTAACTGAGACACATTCAGATCAAGTCCTGAAATCTTATCCATCAGACTCTGTATCTTCGCTCGGTCTGCATCAGAAAGATTGATATTTAAATCTTTTGCAGACTCTTCAATCGCCTGTTTGATCTCAGATGGAGATGACAGATTATCTTTTGCAACTTTCTGTTTGACATCTGCGATCAGTTTCTCTGCATCGTCAGAACCGATATTTTCCGCAACTTCTCCCGTTGTGATCAACTCGTCTGTCGCTGCATCTTTGCTCTTTTCTGGAATCTTCTTTCCTGTCATTTCTTCGTAGGCTTTCATAACGCCAACCAATGCTGCTGTTCCAGAAATCTTAAATGGACCAGCTACTTTTACATCGGCATTCTTGATCCCTGCTGTGATCAGAGCATTTCGATACATTCCAGATGTGCAGTAAGAGATATTCTGTGTTGTGACATTCACTCCATTTCCATCATCTTTCTGTTCTACAGTCACAGAAGATAATGCTCTTGTTCCGATCACTCTGCTTGATAGATAGCTGTCCAAATATTCATGTTCATCTTTATTTGTTACAGTAATAACTTTATAGTCGCTATTATCATCTAAATCCAGAAGTTCTAACACTTTCTTTTTCTGGGAAGCTGTTAAGTCAGCTCCAAGTGCCAGATATTTCTGATCAACGCTGTCTGCTTTGACAGTTACAGATGATAATGCCATTGCGACACAAAGTCCTGCTGCAAGGAATTTTCCAATAAACTTTCTCATAAATCCTTTTCCTCCTGCTTGTTAATTTCTTTCATCATAGCAAAAACATCTCTGACTTTCAATATTCCAAAATCATAAGAATTTCTTACGAAAATTTATATTTCTTTAACTGCAGCTTTTTTCTTTCTTCTGAAAAAAGCCGTGATCAGAATAAAAATAACAAATCCCGCAACACTTAAGATTGCCCCTTCCTTAAACCCAGAAGATACATACGTTAGTGAAACTTTATGCTTTCCTTCCGGCACTTTCACTGTCAAAAATGCTTTCCCAAGTGCTTTTGTTTTCACTTTCTTGCCATCAATCTTCACCGTCCATCCTTTATCGTATGGAATTGAGAAAAATAACATCTGATCTTCCTGTGCATGGATTGTTCCACTTAGATGATTTCCTTTGGCACTGGTAAGTTTCCATGCATTTTCCTGCATTCTCTGTGCAAGTTCTTCCATCACTTCTTCATCAAGTTCCGCTGCTGTCAGTCTTACAACTCCAGACATTTCATTATCTTGTTTGAGTTGCATTTTGATGCGGATCTCATCACCTTTCTGCACGTTTCCAAGATAAATAATCTGTGAATCCAGCCTTCCCGTCAAAACCTGTTCTCCATTTTTCTCGATCACAGTATTTTCTACCTGGCTTCCATCAAAATGAATATACAACCGCCTTGTTTTTGTTGATCTGATCGTAAATACCATGTTATCTGGTCGGGCGGATGTATTTTCAAATACATATTCTCCATCACCATTATCGGATGTGATCTTACAATCGTTTAATTGCGGCTTAGCTGTTTTGACCATATGAAACAACTCATCAACATCAAATGCACTCGTTGCCAGATCATTTTGTACATAAAATGGATTATAATCTTCATAATCCCAAGTTTGTACCAAGTCATCCATCGTATAGGCAAGTGCTGTTCGATAAGGATTTTTATAAACCGTGACATTTCCAACACTTTCTTTTAGTGAAAATTCGGTATATTTCGTATCATATGGACGGTAAATCTGATATTTCATGGACATCAGATTATTTGTAAATGGCGTTGCACCTTCATATAAATATTCATTTACACCCGTGTAGAATCCAAGCTGATCCATCATATCGACAACGTTTCCCTGTGCTGTGGAACCAAACAATGTCATTCCATTTAAGGTATGCCAGATACTTTCATCAAGCATACGCCCACTGATCAATTCCATTCTTGTCTCTACATTTTTCTGATACTCTTTTTTTACTTCTGTGATAGCTTTGGTATCCTGAAAATAACTATCTGTATCGACGGTTCCATTTTCCTGAAATCCCATCACTGCCATCGCTGCGGTTTCTACTATAAATAAGAAACAGATCAATGTTGTAAATATTTTCTTCCTGAAAATCTTCTTCTGATATAATGCGAAACAAACCATATAAACTGCGATCGCTGCAACTGTTGCGTAAACCATTTTCATTTCCAATTTCACTGTCGACGTTTTCATTGTGATTCCGATCAAAATACCGCATAGGATCACTGCAAAATAAATCCACAGTGAAACTTTTCTTTTGCCTCTTACCAACACACAATATCCTTCATACGCCATCGCAAGCAATGCAAAAATATACAAAAACGCAAAGCGGTTTGGAATTCCATACTGATCATGAAAGCCATGCCAAACATAACCTAAGACAGGCATATTGAAACTAAAAAATAAAAATACAAGTAATAACAATCTTCGAATCTTATCGATCAGGCGAATTTCTCTGACTGCCAGATAAAATCCTGCCATTAATAAGGTTAAGATTCCACAATATAAATTGATCTTACTGTCATCTACCGCCATCGTAAGCGGTGTTGTCCCAAGAAAATGTCTAGAAAACAGATTCCCAAATGTTCCATACCATAATTCTTTTGGAAATTGTAATTTGGCTGAGGATGTCTGCATGATCCCAAGGTAAGCTGGCAATAACACAACCGCTGCCATTGCGCCAGATAACAGGGAATATCCTGCAAAGCGGAATCCATTTGTTAAAAATTCTTTGACATTTTTATGTGGATAAAGTAAATACCACAAGATTAAAAATAAACATGTCATATAAGACATATAAAAGTTACACCATAAAGAGATAAATAATGCAAGACAATAAAGTCTTCCATCATGTTCTTTAATCAGTTTATCAATACCATACAAAATGAGTGGAAGCATCATCATGACTTCCATCCACATAATATTCCAACTGTAGCCAACCATATAACTGCATAATCCATATGCCATTCCGAACGCAACAATGGATATCTCATCCTTTCCACGGCGTTTTCTAAAATAAAATGCGGCTGTAAAGCAGCACAGTGCGATCTTTAAGACATACAAATGACTTAATATCATCGTAAGCATTGATTTTGACACAAGTGCGATCACCAGATTTAGTGGACTTGCCAGATAATACGCCCATAGTCCAAGGAAATTGTATCCAAGACCTGCATGAAAAGAATAAAACATCGAATCCATGCTTTTTAATTTTTCCTGATAATCTGCAAAAAAGGGCAAATACTGATGCAATGCATCAACGATCAGAAATGATTCACTGCCAAATGGCTGTATCTTCTCTGCGATCGCGATTCCTTCTAATAGAAGAACCGGCAGAAAAAACGAGAGTAACAGATACTTATGAGTTTTCAGTATGTCTTTGATTTTGTTTGTCATGTCTGCTCCATTCTTTTACACGGTGATTGATTCCCATGATCATATGATATCTTTTTTTGATCATGGATGTGATCGAACCATGGGTCAATTCCGTAACATTTCCCCCATGTCTTCGATAATAAATAAGAGGTTTCTCCAAAAATACAACTTTCCCGAGTTGTTCTGACAGCAATCCGATCCATTGGTCATGAATCCAGATGTCATCTGGGATCGGCAGAATTCTTTTCATTGCGGATCTTCTGACTGCCATACAGCATCCGATATAGGAATTCTTTTTCATATTCTTCCAGAATCCTGTTCCGCTATTTCTCCACTCAAAAGTGGTTTGATCTAAAGATGAAAGTTTTTCATCTACAATCTGTGCATCATGAACAACTGCCATCACTTTCGGGTCTTCAAATACACGCTCAATCTCTCTCATTTTATTTTTTTTCCACACATCATCCTGATCAGATAAGAAGATGATCTCCCCTCGGCAATGCTTAAATGCATTCTCAAAATTTTTTACGACACCCTTCCCCGGTCCTTTGATCATGCGGATTCTTTGGTCATTTTCTACCCAATTTCGAAGTATTGCTTCTGATCCATCACTAGCATCATCCACTGAAATGATCAGTTCATCTGTCTCTTCCATATTATCAAGAATCGATCTTATTTGCTCATCTATATATTTCGCGCCATTATAAAAGGCCATTGCCACAGATTTCATACTAATTTCCTTCCTGCGTATTGATTTTCTTGAAATATTATACCATATCTTATATAATAATTCTAAGACAAAGGCGTCATTGAGAAAAAGAGGCGCTTTCCGACCTCTTTTTTGTTTTATCTTTTGGGATGTGCCAACGCCCATTTGAAGAAGATACCCTCTGTTTTAAACACACATATCATTATGACTTATAAGGAGGAAACAAAATGTCATACGTAGATGAAGTGATCGAGCAGGTAGTTGCTCAGAACCCAGCAGAACCTGAATTCCATCAGGCTGTAAAAGAAGTTTTAGAATCATTAAGAGCCGTTGTTGAAGCAAACGAAGAAGCTTTCAGAAGAGATGCTCTTCTTGAACGTCTTGTAAACCCAGAACGCCAGTTCAAATTCCGTGTACCTTGGGTAGACGACAAAGGACAGGTTCATGTTAACACAGGTTACCGTGTACAGTTCAACAGTGCGATCGGACCTTACAAAGGTGGTTTAAGACTTCACCCATCTGTTAACCTTGGAATCATCAAATTCTTAGGATTTGAACAGATCTTCAAAAACTCTTTAACAGGACTTCCTATCGGTGGTGGTAAAGGTGGATCTGACTTCGATCCTAAAGGAAAATCTGACCGTGAGATCATGGCATTCTGCCAGAGCTTTATGACAGAGCTTTGCAAATACATCGGAGCAGATACAGACGTTCCTGCTGGTGATATCGGAACTGGTGCAAGAGAGATCGGTTACATGTTCGGTCAGTATAAGAGAATTCGTGGACTTTATGAAGGAGTTTTAACAGGTAAAGGTTTATCTTATGGTGGATCTTTAGCTCGTACAGAAGCTACAGGATATGGACTTCTTTACTTAACAAGCGAAATGTTAAAATGCAATGGTAAATCTATCGAAGGAGCTACAGTTGCTGTTTCTGGATCTGGTAACGTTGCAATCTATGCTACAGAAAAAGCTCAGCAGTTAGGTGCTAAAGTTGTTACAGTTTCTGACTCTACAGGATGGATCTATGACAAAGATGGTATCGATGTTGCATTATTAAAAGAAGTAAAAGAAGTAAAACGTGCTCGTTTAACAGAATACGCTGCTGCTCGTCCAAGTGCTGAATACCACGAAGGAAGAGGAGTTTGGTCTATTCCTGTTGACATCGCTCTTCCATGTGCAACTCAGAACGAATTACACTTAGAAGATGCAAAACAGTTAGTAGCTAATGGATGTTATGCAGTTGCAGAGGGTGCTAACATGCCTACTACTTTAGAAGCTACTGAATATTTACAGGAAAATGGTATATTATTTGCACCTGGTAAAGCTGCCAACGCTGGTGGTGTTGCTACATCTGCTCTTGAAATGTCTCAGAACAGCGAGAGATTAAGCTGGACATTCGAAGAAGTTGATGGAAAATTACAGAACATCATGGTTAACATTTTCCACAACTTAGATGACGCAGCAAAACGTTACGGAATGGAAGGAAACTATGTAGCTGGTGCTAACATTGCAGGATTCGAGAAAGTCGTAGATGCAATGACAGCTCAGGGTATTGTTTAATCCTTAAGAAGAAAGAAGAATGTTCCCGTGGGACGGAATGTTCAATTAAAATAATGTCATGTGTATGTAGAAAGCGGAGATCCTTTTATGGATTCTCCGCTTTTTGGGTTTTATTTATTTGCTTTTAATTTCGGTGTTCTTATGATCTGTACGAGCAATGGAATAACCATGATAAACCAGACGATCGGTTCTGCTACGATAACACCTGCATATCCCATCAAAGGAACTAATGTAAATGCGATCACCACTTTTCCGACCATTTCTAATCCACTGGATACTAATGGTGTGATCTGATCCCCGATTCCTTGCATAACATTTCTTACTATGCTGATGACCGCTGGCACATAATAAAAGATCGTATTAAACTTCAGGTAATTTGTTGCATTTACAATGACTACATCTTTGTGACTTCCGGTAACCATATGGACTAACTGCGGTCCAATCGTATAACTTGCGATCATCGCAAAAGTTGAACAGACACATGTATAAATAATCCCTAGTTTCATACCTTCCTTAATTCTGTCAACTTTCCCAGCTCCCATATTCTGACCACAGAATGTTGCCATCGTCTGGCCAAAGACACTGAACATGATCATATATATTTCTGTGATCTTTCTTGCCGCTGTATGGGCTACGATAATTTCCTGCCCAAGCTTATTGATCGCTGTCTGTAATGTAAGTGATCCAATATTCACAAGAGAACTCATAAATCCCATAGACATTCCTGTCGCCAGCATTTCTTTGATCATTTTAGATTCCAGATCTTTAAGATCATTTTTATTCAAACGTAATAATTCGTACTTATGAATCATATAAAAGCAGCAAATGACCAATGCGATAAACTGTGCCAACACAGTTGCTGCTGCCGCACCCCATGTTCCCGTTTTCCATACTGCAACAAATAAAAGATCCAGTACGATATTTAATCCTACAGAAACCGCAAGGATCAATAATGGTGTTAACGTATCTCCGATGGCACGCATCACCGCCATCAAAATATCATAAAACATCGTGACCCATAAACCAATGACAATGATCAGTATATATTGTTTCGCTTCGATAAATAATTTACCTGGAACATTCAAAAATCCTAAAATCGGATTGATAAATACCGTTCCGATCAAGATTAAAATAGCAGAAACGATCACTCCTAACACAAGTGCGATCGCAAATGATCTTCGAACTCTCTTTTTATCACCTGCTCCAAATTTCTGCGCTGTAATGATCGCAAATCCATTGGCCAGACCTAATAAGAAACCAACGATCAAGTTACTGATCGTTGTCGTTGCACCAACTGCAGCAAGTGATCGTTCTCCAAGAAAACTTCCGACAATCCTTGTATCAGCAAGACTGTATGTAAGCTGTAATAAGTTCCCTAAAAATACTGGAATCGCAAATCCTAAGATCAATGTTGAAATCTTTCCTTTTGTCAGATCTTTCATGATCGATCCTCCGCCTTCTGTAATCTTCCATTTCCATCGATCACAACTTTATTTCCTTCATTGATATCTCTTTCGTATAGTAATTTATCTTCCATGAAGATTATTGTTTCTTCCTTCGTTATTTCTTTTTTTAAATATACTTTATCTTTGATTTCCTGTCCTTCCGGGCGGCCTTCACAACCAAAGTCTGGTTCTTCGATTCTTGTGACGTAGTATGTGTCCATATATTGTTTTTCCTTCTTTCTTTGTTATGTTTGAAAATTTTTATTTTAGCATAAATGATGTTGTTAGGACAGTATAGATTGCATTTCTTTTGCTAACCACTACGATTTCCTATATTTCCACATCAAAACCGAACCAATATAAGAAACCAAAACCATTACAATTGATATCACTACTGCATTCTTTAAAAACACCTGACTCCCCGGAATTCTTGGTATTTTTCGTATTGCATAAAAGATCAATCTACCTCCTACATAGCAAACTAAAAACAATGGCAATCCTACGAGTCTGTTTCTTATATTTTTTAAATGTAGCATGAGATTTACTGGAATCTGAATTGACATGCATAAGAAACTTACTACAACGATCCATTGAATCACTTGCTTTACTTCATAGAACGGAACTTCAACATTGAGAACGCCAAGTGCTCTTCCGATCAAAAATATGATGGTCATAATTGCTGTCGCTACAACTCCAAGAAGATACCTCATACCAACTTGTTTCCTTCCACTGACTGGTAAGATCTTGCAATACTGATTCCATCCACAGGCTTGATCATCAATCATTGTGTCATTAAGCTGAATTACAAGAAGTGCTGACAAAACAGCCCCGCCAGTACCAAATCCAAAAAATCCTATGATCATCTGAAGAACTAAAAGTATCCAAATCACATATTTAATTCCACATTCCATAATCCTGCATTTGTATTCTAAACACAAACCTTTCACACTGCGCCCTCCTTATTGATCATTCCGCTTCTCGTATAATTTGCAACTCAATACACCTGAAAAACACCAAATAATAAATAGCAAAATCAGAAATACAATGGTCGGGAATGGCAGATTTAATAATAATTGTTGCAGCCTATATGGATAAAACATTCCAAGAAAACATACAATCATCGCTGCAGATACCCTTCCTTCGTCATATCCATATCTGCACAAAATCGGAAATGCAAATATCATATCCAATGTACCGTTAATCCATATAGCTTTTACAACACGACCAATAAAGTAAATATTGATTCTGCCCACTATCATCTTCTGGCAGATCATACTTCCTACAAAAACTAAGATACTCGCGATTATCACGATCCCAAAACCAAAGATATATTTTGAAACAACAATCTCCCTTCCATTGATTGGAAATGTTGCTCTGTACATATCCCAATTTGATTTTTTTTCATATTCTACCGAATGCATTAGAATATAGAAAATCGTTATTACTGCACAATATATCCAAAAAGATTCATCAGGGAAAAAGTCTGTATTTTTTATAATTGGCAGCAATACTCCTAACCCCAGCATTGCCAGCATATGTATCCGATACTGACTCCACAAACTATACCATTCTTTTCGTATTAATCCTTTCATACCCACACTTTCTCCTATTCTTCCTGTCCTTTTGAGAGAAATACGACAATTTCTTCTAATGTTGCCATATCTGTCTCATAATCTTTCGGCATCTTCGATCTGTCTACCAATGCTTCAACTCCATATGGATTTTCTCTTACCCCTTTAACTGCCTGTTCGTCAAATTCTTTCAGCTCTTCTTTGGAACATTTTAAGATTCCATATTGTTCAATCAGGCAATCTTTTTCTTCATATAATTTCAAACTTCCCTGATCAATATATGCAATATAATCACAAAGTCTTTCAAGATCACTGACAATATGAGAAGAAATCAAAACAGACTGATCTTCTTCTCTTGTAAATTCATAAAGAATATCCAGAATTTCATCTCTCATAAATGGATCTAAACCACTCGTTGGTTCATCTAAGATCAGTAGTTTTGCATGATGAGAAAGTGCCACTGCAATCGCAAGCTTCATCTTCATTCCTTTGGAGTAATTCTTAAACTGCTTTTTCCATTTCGGAAGTTCAAACTGATCGATCAATTCATAATATCGTTTTTCATCCCAGTTTCTATAAATATTTTTCATGATATTGTTCATCTGGTCTGCTGTCACATATTCTGGAAATGATGGCTCATCCAGAACGACTCCAATATCCTGTTTTGTCTCTGTAAAATCTTCCTCAATATTCTTTCCTAACACATAGATTGTTCCGTTGTCTTTGTGAATCATATCCATGATCAGACGGATCGTAGTACTTTTCCCTGCCCCATTCTTCCCGACAAGTCCAAGAATACAACCTTCTGGTAGTGAAAATGTCATATCTTTCATTTCAAATCCTTTAAATGACTTTGATACATTTTGTAATTCTAATGCATTCTTCATTATTCATCCTTTCCAATGATCTTGATCATATCGATCAGATCATCTTTTGTTAACCCGCATGTTCTTGAAAGCTTCACTGCTTTCTCCAAATATTGTTCTATCTTCTTTAAATTCTCCTCCTTGATAAGCTCCAGATTCTTCTCCGCCACAAAACAGCCTTTTCCTGCCACAGAATTAATAAATCCATCTTTCTCAAGCTCATCATACGCCCTCTTTGTTGTGATCACACTGATCCTTAAATCCTTCGCAAGTCCACGAATCGATGGAAGCATTTGTCCAGCTTCTAATTCTTCTGTAATGATCAGATTCTTGATCTGTTCATAAATCTGTTCATAGATTGGCTGATTCTTGGCATTGCTGATTATGATTTTCACTTAATTCTCTCCTTTCTTTGTTTTACTGTATATGCGCAGTATATACAGTCCGTTTTTTATTGTCAAGAGAAAAGAAAGAATCCTACAAATCAAAAAATCACAAGCAGTAATTTCTTATTACCACTTGTGATTATTATCTATGCTATATTCTAATTTGTTAAATTTATAAATCTTCTATTTCTTTCAAGATTTCTTCTACTTCAGGTATATCAACCTGACATTCTTCTGCTATTTTTTCCTTTGAACAACCTTGTTTTTTTAATCTTATACATTGTAAAAATAATTGCTTTCCTTCCTTTCTTCCTTCCTTTCTTCCCTCTTCCAATCCTTCTTCTCTCGCCGTTTTCATCCTGCTGATTTCATCACTATATGCCATTTCTTCTCGCAAATACAAATATCGTTCTCTTTCATCCTGACTCATTTTATACATCTCATCTTTCACCGCCTCTCTATATGGATTTCCTTTAATCGTATCGTCAACTTCTTTCCAATCTTTTGCTGCAAGTAATTTTGCCCAATAGTATAGTTCCGTTTCTTTTTCTTCCTTGGCAGCATCTTCTAATTTCTTTAATTGTACCACGTGAAATTGCAATTTGTCATTATATTCTTCCCCTGTTTTTATATCCAATAATTTAATATGATGATGAAAACCTTGACTCCTCATCAAATTAAAATCTAAAATACCTATATGTATACATGGTTCTAATTCTCCATATGATTGTCCGTGATAAAATCCATCTGTAAACATCCTGCAATTATAAAACAAACTTCGTTCCGTCCAATCATTCTGATAACGATTTTGCATTTCTATATTGATTTTCTTATTATTGTTCAGATAAATTTTTACATCCAGAATCCCCTCTTTTTCCTGTTCACTTTCCCCCTCTTCAAATGGATCTGTAACTTTTAAATCTGCTATCTCATTCTCCTTCAATCCTAATAACGCCATCAAAAATCCTTTTGCTATGTAAGTATTTTTAAATGTTTTCCGAAAAGCATAATTGTTCGTTAATTGAATATTCAATCCATTACTATCCGCTGCTTTTTTCTTTAGATAATCATCTCGTGCATAAAGTTTGTTGTTTGTCATAGGCATTACTCCTTTATATTCTTACATTTATTGTAAATTTTATTATACCCACGATTTTGAAATATATCAAGATATTATTGTAAATATTTCTATTATTTTACATTTTAATTTAAAATAAAAAGGCGACTTCATATCGCCCTTTATTTACAGCTAATTATTTTATCTCAATCTGACACATCTTCATAGCTTCCAACGCATTCCTATGACTCTCAGGAGTCACTCCTGCACAGCATGAAGAATCAACACTTACCTTCACTTCCGGCAGTGCTGCTTTAATCAGCATTGCATTGGATATCACACAGATATCCGTACATAATCCGATCAGTTCGATTTCAACTTCCTGATCTTCATATGTTTCCTTCAATATCTGTGCCAGTTCCATAGAACCAAAAGTTCCTTTTCTACAGAAATTATGGACTTCTGCTTTCGTCTCTGCGATTGCCTGCATGATTTCGCTGTTTAATGCCCAGCCGTCTTCTCCACAGATACAATGTTTGACTGGAAGATTCTTTCCTTCCTGTGTGGAAAGATAATCTTCCTCATGTGTATCGAGTGTTCCATAGATATCACCCTCAAAATTACGAATCTTTCCCGCAACAGGTGTTACAATCTCCTGTGCTTCTTTGGTTCCAAGGCTTCCGTCGATGAAATCATTCTGCATATCGACGACAATCAGTATATTTCTCATGAAAGTTTAGCTCCTACCAGCTGATTTACAAGTTTACCGTCAGCTTTTCCTTTGACTCTTGGCATCAGGTTCTTCATAACTTTTCCTTTGTCTTTCATTGTTGGCGCATCAATTCCAAGTTCTGCTAATACAGCATTGATCTCAGCTTCGATCTGTTCTTCGCTCATCTGCTCTGGTGCAAACTCTTCTAAGACTGCTAATCTTGCTTTACATTCATCAATGATATCTGTACGATCAGCAGGGCAAGTATCCATTGTCTCTTTTGTCTGTTTGATCTCTTTTGCGATAATTGTGTTTTCTTCTGCCTCTGTCAGATCTTCTCTCTTATCGATCTGTGCATTTTTTAATGCACTTAATAACATAGAAAGACTTTCTTTTCTCTCTTTGTCCTTATTCTTCATCGCTGTCATCATTTCTTTGCGGATTACATCAATCATACTCATAGTTTCTTATCCTCCTGTATAAATGTTCTCTTGACATCTATTGTAGCACAAAATACTATCTTCGTTTCACTAATTTTACAACATGACTCAATTATATTTCCCAAGAATTCCGGCTTCCTTCCAATTTTCTCTGATACGACAACACCAGATAATCTTCTTTATATTTTCTGATCTCCAGAATATCTGGCTTCGTGATTTCTGGAAAACCTGCTTCTGAAAATACATGAATATATCTCTTCTCACAAGGCTTGTCGTCTTCGATCACTTGTCCTGCATCGATATAGGCACTTTCGATATCCAGACGTTTCCCCTGTCTTGCAGTAATCTTTGTCTGCTCATAGACTTCAATATCCTTCGTCATAAACAAAAACAACTTCACTGGATGAACCTGAATGCTTGTCTCTGAAATAATTTCAAGATCACATGGAATATGTTGTCTTATAATATAATTTTTCAAAATACAGAGTTCTTTAAATTCATTCATGTTCGTTGCTTTCAAAATCCCCATGCCACCAAGTTCTGGCATATCTCCAATACTTTTTTCTTCAATGATCATAACTGATCTTCCCATTTCTTTTTGAAAATTTGCCTCTATTGCATGTTTCAGGGTTGCACCTACGTATAAAATATCTGTTTTTTTATCTCTTTTTAAAATCGGATAAACTGGAAATTCCATCTGTTCCTGCCAAATAGAATGCATATACTACTACCTCCTAAAAATTGCTCTCGTAATAGTATATGCATAATTCATCTTAATATTGACATTTTCCTACTGTTCTTGGATATGGAATGACATCTCTGATATTAGCAATTCCTGTTGCGTACATTACCATACGTTCAAATCCAAGACCAAATCCTGCGTGTCTTGTGGAACCATATTTGCGAAGATCTAAATAGAAATCATAATCTTCTGGTTTCATACCTAATTCTGTGATTCTCTCTTCCAGTTTCGCAAGATCATCTTCTCTCTGGCTTCCCCCGATGATCTCTCCAATAGCTGGCACTAAAAGATCCATGGCTGCAACCGTCTTGTTGTCTTCATTCATCTTCATATAAAATGCTTTGATCTCTTTTGGATAGTCTGTGACAAACACTGGTTTCTTAAAGATCTGCTCTGTCAGATAACGTTCATGCTCTGTCTGAAGATCAATTCCCCAAGATACTTTATATTCGAATTCATCATTGTGTTCTTCTAATAATTTCACTGCTTCTGTATAAGTAACTCTTCCAAAATCAGAAGATACTACATGGTTCAAACGTTCTAATAATCCTTTATCTACGAATTTATTAAAGAACTGTAATTCTTCCTGTGCATGCTCCATCACATAATTGATGATATATTTGATCATCTGCTCTGCAAGGATCATATTATCCTCAAGATCTGCAAATGCGATCTCTGGCTCGATCATCCAGAATTCTGCTGCATGTCTTGTTGTATTGGAATCTTCAGCTCTGAAAGTTGGTCCAAATGTATAAATATTGCGGAATGCCTGTGCAAAAGTCTCTCCTGCAAGCTGTCCGCTGACGGTTAAGCTGACTGGCTTCTTAAAGAAATCCTGTTCATAATCAACTTTTCCTTCTTCAGCGATCTTGTTAAGATCCATCGTTGTTACCTGGAACATCTCTCCAGCACCTTCACAGTCCTGTCCTGTGATCAATGGTGTATGCACGTATACAAAATCACGTTCCTGAAAGAATTTATGGATCGCATATGCAATCTGAGAACGAACTCTGAATACTGCCTGAAACGTATTCGTTCTTGGTCTTAAATGAGAGATAGATCTTAAATATTCTAATGTATGACGTTTTTTCTGTAATGGATAATCGGATGGGCATTCTCCCTCGACTTCTACACTCTTTGCATGAATCTCAAATGGCTGTTTCGCATCTGGTGTCACGATCACAGTTCCATTAACGATCACAGCTGTTCCAACATTTAATTTGCTGATTGCATCAAAGTTGTCCATCTCCTGATCATATACAACCTGAATCGGTTCAAAAAATGTACCATCATTAATAACCAGAAATCCGAATTTCTTTGATCCACGATTGCTTTTTACCCAGCCGCAGATCTCTACTTCTTTCTGATCATATTCTTTGTAATTTCGAAATAATGTTCTTCCTGTCATCATTTCCATGTTATCTTTGTCCTCCGTTTTTCACTTAGAATTCAAATAAATTCAGCCCGATTTCTTCATCAAACTTGCGGTCAACTGTGCCTTCGATCTCAGTTAATACAAGTTCTCCGGTTCCGCTGATCACTGCTTCTGTCAGATGACCTCCATAGACATTCCCTGCTTCATCCGCAACACTGATATGGAAGTGTGTATAAGTTTCCCCATTCATAGTATTGATATTCCCACCAATGGAAACGATCTCAAGATCACCTTCCCATGTATGGCCTTTGAATACTTTTTCCTTTGTATCAAAAACACCAGCTGTTACTTTGCCTGCTGCCCCGATTCCTGTTAAGTATGCAAGTTTGATATTTTCTTTTTGGGCGACCTCTTTTAATTTTGCACAGATTTCTTCGCCTTTGTCAATTCTTATTACGTATTGATTGTTGAATTTTTTGTATTCCATGATCATCGACTCCTTTTTGATTTTATAATCCTGCATATATCTTAACGCACGTGCTATTTCTTTTCTAGGTGTTTTCATTGATTTTATTAAAAAAATGGATGTCTTCTTGTCTAAGAAAACATCCATCTCTTCAATCTTTATTCTACTTTCATTTACCTGACCCCTACCATGGAATAATCACAAATAAACCACCCGCAAGCAATGCTCCAATAATTGGACCTACAACTGGAATCCATGCATATCCAAAGTTAGAATCCCCTTTCCCTGGGATTGGAAGAACTGCATGTGCAAGTCTTGGGCCTAAATCTCTGGCTGGATTAATCGCATATCCAGTTAATCCACCAAGTGACATACCAATGGAAACGATGATTGCAAATACGAAGAAATAGTTAAGTCCCATAGAACCTGCATTTTCCACATTTCCGATTCCAAGAATCGCAAAAACTAAAACAAAGGTTCCAATGATCTCACTTAACAGGTTTAATCCTGTGTTTGCAATAGAAGGTCCTGTACAAAATACTCCTAATTTTGTTCCCTGATCTTTGGTTACCTCAAACTGCCCTGCAAATAAGACATACACAAGGACTGCTCCTACAAATGCTCCTGCAAACTGAGCGATCACATATCCTGGCACCATAGACCAAGAGAAATTACCAATCGCCGCAAGTGCGATCGTAAGTGCCGGGTTAAAATGAGCTCCTGATGAAGATCCAAAAATAAATGCTGGTACAAGTACCGCAAGTCCCCATGCAAATGTAATCTGCACAGCCCCTGCACCTTTCATTCCTGATCTTTCAAGGTTTACATTTGCTACAACTCCATCTCCAAGCAAGATTAAAAGCATTGTTCCGATAAATTCTGCAATATAAGGTAACATAGTTTTTCCCTCTTTTCTCTTAATTTTTTAGTTTTGCATGATATATTAATTTTTAGCCCATCCGAAAGAATATTTTACTGCCTTTTCCCATCCTGCTAATTTTTCTTCTCTTTCGTCCTCTTTCATTTCTGGATGGAACTTGCGGTCAATATTCCAGTTGTTGATAACGTCATTTTTATCTTTCCAGTATCCAACGGCAAGTCCTGCAAGATAAGCTGCTCCCATTGCAGTTGTCTCAACACATCTTGGACGACGTACTTCTGTATTAAGAATATCTGACTGGAACTGCATTAAGAAGTTGTTTGCACTTGCTCCACCATCAACTTTTAATGCACTTAATTTGATTCCGCTATCTGCTTCCATTGCTTTTAACACATCATATGTCTGATATGCCAGAGATTCTAATGTCGCACGAATCACATGATATTTATTGACACCTCTTGTGATACCAACGATTGTTCCTCGTGCATACTGATCCCAGTGTGGCGCACCAAGTCCTGTAAATGCAGGAACTACATAACAGCCATTTGTATCTTTTACTTTTGAAGCCATATATTCAGAATCTGGTGATGAATCTACCAGTCTCATCTCGTCTCTTAACCACTGGATTGCTGCTCCTGCAACAAAAATAGACCCTTCTAATGCATAATTAACTTCTCCATCTAAGCCCCATGCAATGGTTGTGATCAGTCCATTATCAGAAAATACTGGTTTTGTTCCTGTATTCATTAACAGAAATGCCCCTGTTCCATATGTATTTTTGGCCTCCCCTGCTGTAAAGCATGTCTGACCAAACAATGCTGCCTGCTGATCTCCTGCTGCTCCTCCGATTGGAATTTCTTTTCCAAAATAACTTTCGTCTGCCATTCCATAAACTTCACTGGATGGTCTTGCCTGTGGAAGCATTGATTTTGGAATTCCAAGTTCTTCAAGGATTTCATCATCCCATTCGAGGGTATTAATATTAAATAGCATAGTTCTTGCAGCATTTGAATAATCTGTAACATGAACTCTTCCTTTTGTCAGTTTCCAGATCAGCCATGTTTCTACTGTTCCAAATAAAAGATCTCCTGCCTCTGCTTTTTCACGTGCTCCTGGTATGTTGTCAAGAATCCATTTTACTTTTGTTCCACTAAAATAAGCATCGATCATTAATCCTGTTTTTTGTCGGAATTTCTCTGTCAGACCTTTTTCTTTTAGCTGATCACAATACTCAGATGTTCTTCGGCACTGCCAGACAATTGCATGATACACAGGTTCTCCTGTATTCTTATCCCAGATGATCGTTGTCTCTCTCTGGTTTGTAATTCCGATGGCTGCAACCTGATCTGGTGTAATATTTAACTTGTTCATTGCTTCTACTGCTACTCCAAGCATGGAAGACCAGATCTCATCCGCATCATGCTCCACCCATCCAGGATGAGGAAAATACTGTGTAAATTCCTTCTGTGCAACACTGCAGATCACACCTTGTTCATTAAATAAGATACAGCGGTTACTTGTTGTCCCTGCGTCCAGTGCCATAATGTATTTTTTCATAATAACTACCTCCTATGACTCTTTTATTATATGTTCATATTACATTATGCATAATTTTGTGTCTATTATTTATCTTTTTTTGTGCATTTTTTTAAATTTAAAAGGTCGAAAAAAACCTCTTTTTTCACTAAATTTTGTTCAAAAAGAGAGTATTTTCGTGAATTTCTAATTTTTTATTTTATTATTCTACAACAGTCGTAAATTTTTCCCAAGGAATATCAACTTCTGCGCCTTCATTGATGATCGCATCTACATGCATTAACAATGGGAAGTCATCTAAAGATACAACGCCTCTTTCTGCCAGTTTACGTACGGCACGAGCTGTTCTTGTTGCAATAACGATAGACTCTAAAGTTACACCCTGTAATTCTTCCATTGCCTGATCAAATGTCAGTCCACGTCCTAATAATGTACCAATCTTACGAGTTCTTCCACCGAAGACTGTTACATATAAGTCACCAGCTCCGTGAATGATGTTTTCTGGTCCACCATGAATCAGTTCTAACAGATGGATCATTTCTTTGACACCCTGTCCAAACAATGCTGCCTGAGAATTATAATGTACTGCTCCGATCTCTCCATCTCTCTTCTCTGCTAAACCAACTGCAAGAGATACACCTAATGCATAAGCATTCTTCATGGCTACGGCACACTCAACACCTACAACATCTGTAGAAAGACTGATGTGATAGTAATCTGTTGTTAATAAAGATTTGATGAATTTTAATGTTTCCATGTCTTTTCCACAGAAAGCTACATGGCTGTCATCATGGTCTGCTAATTCATAACTTGTACATGGTCCACCGATGGCGTTAAAGTTAATATGTTTTCCTTCTGGCTGTCTCTGTTCGAAGATATGTGGATAAGGAACTAAAGTTCCGTCATCTAAATCTACCATACCTTTTGTTACTGTTAATAAAGGTACATCTTCTGGTAATACTGGAAGGATTTCGTCACAGAACCAGTCAAGTCCGAAACTGCTGACTCCACCTAAGATTAAGTCTGCTCCTTCTAATGCTTCTTCTAATTCTTCGATCTGATAATATTTGATCCCATCATGAAGAGTTCTCTTTAATGTGATATGGAAATTATCCTTCTTTAATCCATCAATGATATCTCTGTCTAAAGGTGATCCTACCAGACGTACCTCGTGTCCATTTTCGAATGCTGGGAATGTGATCGCAGAGTTCATCTGACCTGCACAAACAAATGTAATAACGCTCATTTCTTATCCTCCTGAAATTTAAATATTTTACTTAATCATTTTATTTATTCTGCTACTTTCTTGCAAGCTACAACGTCAACTCCTAGTCCTAATACGTTAGGGATCACTACATCCCCGATCGCTACAGGAGCTTTCATTGTTACTTTATCTAATTCTTTCATGATATCATAGATTTTACCCTTTGGAATATCACTTGCGGTTTTGACTGGAACTCTTCTTGCAGTCTTTGCTTCTACTCTGACTGTAGAAGTGATCACTCGTGTTGGATTTACCAGTTCTTTTTCTCCGTAAGCGGCTCCTCTTGGGCATCCATTTCCAGTAACCTTATATCCATTTTCTTCATCAACTTTTAAATGACATCCTTTTGGACATACGATACAAATTAAATCTGTCATCTTTATGCACCTACCTTTTCTACAGATACTGTGATCTCACCATTTTCTACTTTATCTAAAAATGCTTTCGGAATAACGATCTTTTCCATTTCTCCTGGTGCCATGTGTTCTCTCTTAAAGGAAGCAAGTTCCTCACCATTTGATCTTACTTTGATCGCTACATCTGTAAATACGTTTCTTGCACGGAACATAACTTCAACTTTCTTGTCTACATTAGATGGACGTACTTTCTGTGGCACGATTCCGTTGACCCCATCTCCATTTTTGATATCAATGCATGTCTGATCTTTTGTTTCTCCATTTTTTACGTATTCTGCAGCACTCTTTCCTGCCTTCTGGCTTTCTGCTGTAACGAAGTCTACCAGGTCATGAACATGAACGACATTTCCACTTGCGAAAATTCCTTCTGCTGAAGTTTCCATGTTTTCATATACAACTGGACCGCTTGTTGCCGGGTCCATTGTGATTCCAGCAGATCTTGTTAATTCATTTTCTGGAATCAATCCAACAGATAATAATACAGTATCTACATCAAATTCCATCTCTGTTCCTGGAATTGGCTGATTCTTTTCATCAACTTTTGATACGATAACTTTCTCAACTCGTTTATCACCCTGAATATCTGTGATCGTATGTGATAAATACAGTGGAATATCATAATCATTTAAGCACTGTACGATGTTACGGTTTAATCCGTTAGAATATGGACAAAGCTCTACACATCCAACTACTTTTGCACCCTCTAAACTCATGCGTCTTGCCATGATCAGTCCGATATCTCCGGATCCTAAGATCAGTACTTTCTTACCTACCATATATCCTTCGATATTCACATATCTCTGTGCTGCACCTGCTGTAAACACTCCAGCCGGACGATCACCAGGGATCGCGATGGCTCCTCTTGTTCTTTCACGGCATCCCATATTTAAGATAATGGATTTACCTTCAAGTTTCATATAACCATTTTTCTTATTCATGGCATGTACACATTTTTCTGTTTCATCTACGTCAAGAACCATCGTATCAAGCATCACTTCGATATTTGTTTCATTTAACATATCAATGAATTTACCTGCATATTCAGGTCCTGTTAATTCTTCTTTGAAATAATGGAGTCCAAATCCATTATGAATACACTGATTTAAGATTCCTCCAAGTTCCTGATCACGTTCTACAACCAGAACTTTTTCGGCACCATTTTTACTTGCTTCCACTGCTGCTGCCAGTCCTGCAGGTCCTCCACCTACAACGATTACATCATACTTCATTATTTGGCACCTCCATCTTTTGTTTCTCCTGTGATAATGTTTGTTCCCAAACGATCCTGTGGAATATCTGCTAATGGTTTATTCAGCTCTCTTGCGATGATCTCCTGAACTCTTGGTCCACAGAAACCACCCTGGCATCTTCCCATACCTGCATTACATCTTCTCTTAACCGCATCAATGGATGTTGCTGGAATTGGACGATGCACTGCGTTGATGATCTCACCTTCTGTGATCGTTTCACAACGGCAGATGATCTTTCCGAATGCTGGATTCTTTTCTACTAATTTTTCTCTGTCTTCATGACTTAAATGTTTGAAGCGGTCGATATGTCTTTCATCTACGATATCTTCTTTTGCTTCTAATGTAAGTCCTGAATTTTCAAGCATCTTTAAAATATCTGGTGCAATTGCACATGCGGATGATAATCCCGGTGACTGCATTCCTGCGATATTAATAAACCCTTTGTTGTTTTTATCTTCATAAATATGGAAGTCATGATCTGCTGTTCTTGCTCTGACTCCAGCAAAATTTCTAATAGACTCTCTAAAATTAATTCCTGGTACAGATTTTAATGCTGTATTTCTCACAAAATCAAGTCCCTGTTTTGTTGTTGATACATCATTCGCCGCACTTGGCTGTGAATCTGGTCCAACGATCAGGTTTCCATGAACCGTTGGAGCAACTAAAACTCCTTTTCCTTTTTCATTTGGACATTGGAAGATTACATGATTGACCAGATTTCCCTGGCTCTTATCCATTAGGTAATATTCTCCTTTATTTGGTGTAATCTCAAATGTCTTTTCATTACACATCTCATTAACTTTGTCTGCGAAAACACCTGCTGCATTGCAAATGTATTTTGCTTCGATCACTCCGTTGTTTGTTTCTATCTTATATGTATCATTTTCTTTTTCGATTCCGGAAACTTCTGTATTAAGTTTCACTTCAACTCCATTTAATACGGCTGTTTCTGCAAGTGCCAGGGCTAATTCCCATGGACTTACGATTCCTACATTTGGAGAACTTAAAGCCGCAACGGCTTTGTCTGAAAGATTTGGTTCTTCTTTTAGAAGTTTTTCTTTATCCCAGATTTCCATATCAGGAACTCCGTTTGTGATACCTCTTTGTTTTAATTCTTCCAGTGTTTTCTTTTCTTCTTCACTGAATGCAACTACCAATGCTCCGATCTGTTTGTAAGGTACATCCAGTTTCTCACATAATTCTTTTGTATAGACATTTCCTTTGATATTGTACTCTGCCATCTTTGTTCCAGGCTTTGGATCATATCCTCCATGGATGATCGCGCTGTTTGCTTTTGTTGTTCCTACAGAAACATCATTTTCCTTTTCAACGATTACAGCTTTCACATTATATTTTCCAAGTTCGTAGGCGATAGCGCAGCCTGTGATCCCTGCACCGATAATTGCTACATCATACACTGTTATTCCCTCCTGTTTTTCACTTGCTTTTTTTGCTTTCTGACTCTATCTAACCATAATTTTTTTTGCCTGTCAAACCCGTCAAACGCCTATTTTATGCGGTTTTCAGAGTTTTTCTATTAATCATTTTATTTGATTAACAAATGATTTCTTTCACGGTTTTTGGATTATTTTTCTTAAAGTACGTGTTCACTTGTTTTTTGTATTAATCAATTGTATAATATTAATAATCGCTAGCTTATTTTGATTAGTAATTCGAATTAATCAAAATAATTTTTGATTTATCTATTGCAAATGAAATGTATAGAAAAGAGGGTACTATTTATGGGAAAGCGAAACAAAGTAACAACAAGAGATATTGCTGAATACACCGGTGTATCACAGTCTACTGTCTCTATGATCTTAAGCAACAAACCACATGTTTCTTTTTCTAAAGAAACAATCGATAAAGTAAGACAAGGTGCAAAAGAACTTGGTTACAAGAAGCCTGTTGCAGGTGTAAAAAAGAAAGAACAGGCACTTGCTAAGAGTATCATCGTTATTTGTCCACTTCTTTCGAATGGTTATTATTCCATGATCATTCATTCGATCACAGAACGTGCCAAAGATTATGGTTATACCGTATTTACTGTCAGTACATTGAGGGACGTCTCTCAAGAAGAACTCTATCTAAACCTTTTATCTGGGTTTGAACTTGCAGGCGTTATTTCTTTATATCCACCAACAAAGATTGCACAGGCAAATGCATTATCTAAGCAAGTCCCTGTTGTTTCCATCGGTGATAAACCAGATGCATGCCGTTTTGATGCAGTTGAACTTGACAGTAAAAAGCCTGGATATATTATTGCTGAACATCTTCTCTCTCTTGGACATAAGCATATTACTTATATCTGTACACCGATCCGCCCAAAAGAGATTGGCCGGATTCATCGTCTTGCTGGGCTGCGTTCTTGTTTTAAAGATCATGGTCTTGATCCAGAATGGGTGGAGGTAAAATCTCCTACGATTGCTGCTTACGGAAGATATTCTGCGGATAATTCTGAATATCAAAACGGTTATGATATGGCTTCTCAAGCTTTAGATGAACATACTTCTTCCACTGCTTTTGTTGGGAATAATGATATGACGGCTTTTGGAATCATGGCTGCGATCTCTGATCATGGATTCCGTGTTCCTCATGATTACTCTGTCTGTGGATTTGACAACATTCCTTTATCTTCCATGCCTCAGATCGCTTTAACTACGATCGAACATGCTTCTTTGGCAAAAGGTCGTGAAGCTGTGGATATTATATATAAGAAGAACACGCAGAAAAATATCTCTGCCAAACATCATTATATTATGCGAATGGAATATGAACCTGAACTGATTGTTCGTAATTCTACTGGAAAATGCAAAATAACAAACAAAACAAAAGAATGTCACAACATCTCCTGAAAAATATGACATTAGTATGCATTGATTTTCATACACTCCGTACGTTATCATATAACCATGATAAACGTTTATGAGTAACAAATAAGGAGGGCGCATGGCCAGCAAACTTCTAAGTAATGAATTCCAGAAACACATTTGTCTGGATTATGAATGTACTACAATTGAAGAAGCAATCCACAAAGCAGGTGATCTCTTAGTTCAAGTCGGATGTGTAAAACCACCCTACATTAATGGTATGATCCGGCGAGAACAAGAAACTTCCACTGATATCGGATTGGGGGTTATGATCCCCCATGGCACAGAAGACACTCTGAATTTTGTTTTAAAACCGGGAATCAGTATTGTTCAGATCCCACATGGAGTTTCTTATCATGGAAATACCATACATCTGGTGATCGGCATCTCAAGCCGTGAGGAAGATTCTCTGCAGGAGCTGATGCAGATTACTGATATTTTATTAAAACCTGAAAAATGCCATCAATTTTTAAATGCTTCTTCAAAACAGGAATTCATTGATATGATCAATCAGAATTATGTAGAAGAAGGAGAGTTGTAAAAATGAAAGAAAAAACTAGTATTTCACAAAAACTCCAGAAATTTGGTTCCGTTCTTGCAGGAATGGTTATTCCAAATATCGGAGCGTTTATCGGATTTGGTTTAATTACCGCATTCTTTTTGGAAACAGGATGGACTCCAAATGCAAAACTTGCAAAACTGATCAGTCCAATCTTAAATTACTTACTTCCAATCTTAATTGGACATACTGGTGGTAAAATGTTTGGTGGCGATCGTGGTGGAGTTATCGGTGCTCTCGTTACCATGGGTGCGATCGTAGCCGTTGACGGAACTCCAATGTTCTTAGCCGCTATGATCTTAGGACCTGTTGCTGGTGTTTGCATTAAGAAATTTGACCAGGCAGTGGATGGAAAAATCCCTTCTGGATTCGAAATGATCGTAAATAACTTCTCACTTGGTATTATCGGTGCTATCCTTTGCTGTTTCGCAATGTTAGTATTCGGACCAGTTATGGAAACTGTAACTACTGTATTAACAAATGGTGTAAACTGGATCGTAGCACATAATGCATTACCATTATCTGCAATCTTCGTTGAGCCAGCCAAAGTATTATTCTTAAATAACGCATTAGACCATGGTATCTTCGGACCAATTGGTTATGAACAGGTTAAGACTTTAGGACATTCCGCATTATTCCTATTAGTGCCAAACCCTGGTGCTGGTCTTGGATTATTATTAGCTTACTGGTTCTTCGGAAAAGGAGAAATGAAAGAAGCTGCTCCTGGAATGATCTTGATCCACTTCTTCGGTGGTATCCATGAAGTTTACTTCCCATATGTATTAGCAAACCCATTAACGATCATTGGTATGATCGCTGGTGGTATCGTCGGAACAGGAACACTTACATTCTTAAATGTTGGTACTGTTGCCACACCATCTCCTGGTAGTATCTTCTCTGTCGTAGCTCTTTCACCTAAGAACTGTATGTTCGGAGTTTTATTAAGCGTCGTATTATCATGTGTTGTATCATTCTTATTAAATGCTATTTTCGTAAAACGTATGGTAGCAAAAGGTGGAGACACATCTCTCGGAGAATCTGTAGTACCAAAAGAAGCAATGGGATCTTCTGCTAGTTCAAATGAATCTACTGCAATAACAAATGACAGTAGTCTTGGAGTTGCCGGAATAGATATCAAAAATATTAAAAAAATCGTTGTTGCGTGTGACGCTGGAATGGGATCTTCTGCAATGTCTGCAGCAGCATTAAAGAAAAAAGTAAAAGCCGCAAATCTTCCAATTGAAGTTATCAATACAGCAATCTCAAAGATTCCTGATGATACTGACCTGGTCATCACTCATGTAGAATTAACTGGAACAGCAAAAGCTGCCCAGCCTAATAAACAACATTTATCTATTTCAAACTATCTAAAAGCTCCTGAGTATGATCAGTTAGTTGAAAGATTTAAAAATGAATTATAATTAAACAATCAATGAACACATTATCAAAGGCTAAGGACTTATCTCCTTAGTCTTTGATGCTATCACAATACAAAGATATGACTATAGAAAGGAATTTTTATGAAAGCTGTTATGTATGGTGCTGGAAGCATTGGCCGTGGCTTTATTGGCGCATTATTCTCTGAAATCGGCTATGAAGTCGTTTTTATCGATGTAAACGATGACGTGATCCATCTGATCAACAAAGAGAAAACTTATCCTCAGATTATTATGAACGAGGAACAACCTGTTCACTGGATCAAAAATATCCGTGCTGTGGATGGAAAAGACCCTGAAGCTGTCAGCAATGAAATCGCTGACGCTGATATTATGGCAACTGCTTTAGGTGCTGCAGTCCTTGAGAAAGTGGCTCCTGTCATTGCCCAAGGGCTTTTAAAGCGTTGGGAGAAAGAATCTTCGAATACTCTGGATATCTTAATCTGTGAGAATCTGATGGATGCTGATGTACTGTTACGAGACTATTTATTAAAAGCTCTTCCAGAAGATAAACATGCTCTGTTTGAGAAAAATGTTGGTCTTGTAGAAACTTCCATCGGAAGGATGGTTCCACCTGCAGATCCTGATCTGATTCCAGAAGATGAACATCCATTGGCTGTTCGTGTAGAACCTTATGATTTCCTTCCAGTTGATAAAGCTGCTTTCAAAGGGATGATTCCTGAATATAAGAAGATCATTCCTTATGAACCTTTCCATTACTATCTGGAACGTAAATTATATGTTCATAATATGGCTCATGTCACAACTGCCTTTTTAGGACAGTATTTAAACAAGACATATATTCATGAAGCTGCCTGTGATATTTATATTCAGTCTATCGTACGTGGCTGTATGACAGAAAGCTGTATGATGCTTTCAGAAAAATATCAGGTACCTTTCTCAAAGTTAAATGCTCATATGAATGATTTACTGCATCGTTTTAAAAATTCTTATTTAAGAGACACCGTTACCCGCGTTGCACGTGATCCTATGAGAAAGCTTCAACCTTCAGATCGTCTGATCGGCGCTGCAAGAAGCTGTGAAGCACTACATATTACCCCAGTATATCTTTCATTTGCAATTGCACTTGCACTTTCATTTATGGAAAGAGAAGATGCTTTAAATCTTATGGAAACTGTCTGTAAGATCAAGAAAGAAGAACCTATTGCCAAACGCATTATTTATTTTTATAATAAGATTAAAAATAAAAATATTTCTCTGGATCAATTATATACAATAATTGATAATCTTCAATCTGATATCCAGGGTGAAACTATTTAGAAAGAAAAGGTGAGTTATGCTGATCTCAGATCGTTCAAAAGAAATCATTGAAAATTTAATGAATGCAAATGGTCCGTTAACCGTATCGGCTCTCTCTAAGAAGCTTGGCGTCACAGAACGCACCATTTATCGACAGATTCATGAAGTTACCGAGATCATAGAATCATATGATCTTACTTTAGATAATTCTTCTGGAAACGGTTTTATGATCTTTGGATCGCTCTATAATCTTAAACGATTAAACAGTGCTTTTGAAGAAGTCAAAACAGAACAAAATTATTCCAACAAAGAGCGTGTTGACATCATTCTTTTGACTTTATTAAACGAAGATGATTATATCAAAACTCAAGCTCTTGCAATTGATCTAAATACTTCTTCTCAGACAATTCGAAATGATTATCAGTCTATGAAAGAAAAACTTCAGGGACATAATGTTCAATTTGAAACCAAGAAAAGTGAAGGAGTCCGATTAACTGGCCATGAAATTCCAAAAAGGCATTTATTTGTAAATGTCTTACTTCAAAATATTGCCCCCGATAACTTTTTTGACTGGCTGAAAGACAACAATTATCGACCAAACCATTTTATTGATCTTTTAAAGAATTTTGACTACGAAGAACCTTTAAAAGTTCTTTATCAGAAAATGCAAAACGTTATTCGTAAAAGACATCTAAATATTTCAGATAAAGAACTTCAGGAATTTCTTGTCTTGATCGCTATTTTTATTAAACGACATTCCTATATAAATGATCAAGAGGATATCTTAAAACTAACGATCCAAGACTCAAATACAGATTATGAAGATCATTTTCGTCAAGATATCCTCAAAATTCTTGAAGTTGATTTTAAAATTCAGCTTTACGATAATGAACGGGATTATTTTCATTGGATGATCCATCTATACGTTGGACGTTCACACTATGAATTGAATCAACAGATTTCTGCTTTTCAGAATCTTGATCATATCAGCAGCCTGATCAATGAAATTGAAAAGAAATTTCATTTTCCATTTAGCGAAGACAAGAATCTTGCGGAAAATCTTCTATTACATATTAATATGGCAATGGAACGGATTCAAAGTGGTATTACCGTAACAAATCCAATGTTAGAAGATATTTATCAGTCTGATCCAAAACTTTATGAAATCGTGAAAGAAAGCTTTCGTAATATCTTCCAGCCTATAAAAATCCCTGAAGATGAAATAGGTTATATTGTTATTTATTTTATTGCATCTATGGATTATCTAAGCAAGAATTCGATTTCCGTTTTGGTCGTATGTTCTACCGGAATCGGTTCTTCCAAGATGCTGCGAAGCCGTCTGGAACGAGAATTTTCTGAAATTGATGTTAAAAAGATCATTTCTTTACATAAATTGCATGATGAAGATTTAAAACAATATGATTTTATTATCTCTACCGTCCCTTTGGATCTGGATGAAAGTAAATATTTGTGCGTTTCTCCTCTTTTAAATGATGGAGAAAAAGAAAAAGTACGAAAACAAATTGATATCTTAAATAAAAGATAAAGAAATAGTACACTAAATTTCTATTAAACGGAAATCTGGTGTACTATTTCTTTTTTATACCTAAGATTTTTACAAAAAGAAAAAGACCTTAGATATTCTCTAAAGTCTTTCTTAGTTGCGGGAGCCGGATTTGAACCAACGACCTTCGGGTTATGAGCCCGACGAGCTACCAGACTGCTCCATCCCGCGATATTAAATTACAAAAGAAACACTAAAATTAGTGCTTCTAAAAGGCGTCGACCAGATTTGAACTGGTGATCAGGGAGTTGCAGTCCCATGCCTTACCACTTGGCTACGACGCCACATTAAATTATATGCTCTTTCCGTAAAAAGATGACTCCAACGGGATTTGAACCCGTGTTACCGCCGTGAAAGGGCGGTGTCTTAACCACTTGACCATGGAGCCTTATTCTTATGACCGCTTCACGGTCTATGCAGTATCTTAAATACTACGAAACTCCCCGAGCCGGGCTCGAACCAGCGACAGCACGGTTAACAGCCGTGTGCTCTACCAACTGAGCTATCGAGGATTATTATAAGGTCTATTCTTATTATATCATATACCTTCAAAACAACATACAAGAATCTTTTTACATCTCTTACACTTCAGCCTTCTTTGGTTAAAGCCTCGACCGATTAGTAACAGTCAGCTCCATACGTTACCGTACTTCCACCTCTGCCCTATCTACCTCGTCGTCTTCAAGGGGTCTTACTACCT
>ENA-OQKN01000224-OQKN01000224.1-human-gut-metagenome-genome-assembly--contig:-NODE-224-length-72184-cov-30.181912_pt1 | contig 72184 bp, 49 predicted proteins | sample MGYA00242776_ERZ504794 | MGnify/ENA primary metagenome ERZ504794 (study PRJEB26092, sample SAMD00036434) | human gut metagenome | host: Homo sapiens | study: EMG produced TPA metagenomics assembly of... | reverse complement strand
ACATAGTCCACTGGAACACGAGCCGGAGGCAGGTAAGATTGAAGGGCCTGACCCCGGAGGAGTTCCGGAATCAGGCCCTCGCGGCCTAGTCGCTATTTAGGGCGTCCAAGATTTGGGACGCAGTTCACACGGAGGTCGGGCTTTTTTCGCAAACGCCGACGTATTGATGAATTTGGAACTGCTGGAAATACGAAACTATGCCGGTTTACTACGATGAATTGAGGAATTCTAACCACGCCGGCGTTTTGCTAAAAAGTGCAAGGCGTCTACCTGCGGTTTTAGTTCAACAAGTTTCGGAGTGGTCGCGGTTGAGCGATTCATCGTAGTAAACCGCCATAGTTTTGGCGGAGGCAGTCGGATTTGTGGGTGGCAAACAAAGAGTGTCCCTTTTGACTAGTCGTTTATGAACGTCCCCGATGACTAAGTTGCAGGTGACGGCGGTTGTGTTACACTAACGCTGCGTAGTTGACGCAATCATCTCGATACAGATCAATGATGTTCGTTGTTTTGAACGGAACTAGACTGTTTAGCCGCCCTGAAGGTTTATGCAGGGAGCATGTGATCACAGGGCTTGAAAAGAAAGTTGAGCAAACACTGTGTCTGATCAACAGCAAGAAAACGAAATAACGACGACTCAGGCCGCTCCCGCTGCACCGGTTGCGTCGGACCAGGTCGCGGCGCCCGCGCAAGCCTCGGCTCCTGAGACGCCTAAGGCTGCTTCGACGCCTATGCCTGTGGCGGCTGAGAAGGCCGTGCCTGCAACTGGTGAGGAGGCTGCTCCGGCAAAGCCCAAGCTCACGCGCCACACGGCCGAGCCTGCCACTGACGGCGAGGAGGTCACCAAGCCCAAGCGCCGTACCACGCGCACGACGCGCGCCAAGCGCACCGTTGCAGCTGACTCCTCGGCGCCGATTTCCGATGAGGTCGCGCAGGCACGTGCGTTGGCGCAGATTAGCGAGGCTCAGGTGGTGCGCGCCCGCCGTCGTGCTGCCGAGCGCGAGGCCGCGGCTCTGACCGAGCTTGCAGCTCCGTCTGTGCCCGAGACCCCTGCCGCCGACCTGCCGACCGAGAAGCCGGCACCGCGCACACGCCGCCGCACGGCTGCTAAGGCCGAGCAGGTTGCGGAACAGGTAGCCCCCGAGCTCACTGAGGCTTCGGTCCGTTCCGCGGCAGGGGAGGGCGCATCGCCTGCTGAGCCCGCTGTGCCTGTCGAGGCCAGCGAAGTTCCCGTTGTCGATCCGGCTTTGCGCCCGCACCGTCGCGGTCGCAAGCCCAAGGCCTTCGTCGAGGCAGAGAAGGCCGCAGCCGCAGCTGCAGCCGCTCGGGATGCTGCGGCGACCGCCGAGTCTGCAACCGCTGCCGATGCACCCGTCCAGGATGCTACGACTTCCGAGGCCGCTCCCGCCGATGCCGAGCCCGCCGACGTCCGTCCCGGTCGCAGCCGTCGTACTGCTGCTAAGCGCACGTCCAAGGCCAAGGCTGCCAAGAAGGGTGCGTCCGAGGATTCCGCCGAGACGACCGCCGATGCATCGACTGATGCCGTCGAGCCCCAGGACGTCGAACAGCCTGCATCCGAGAAGCCCAAGCGCGGTCGCAAGAAGTCCATTAAGGCCAAGGCCGCCGAGCAGCAGGCTGATGTCGAAGCGCAGGTTAATTCTGGCGCCGAGACCAATGACACCGCTGCGGCCAATGTTGACACCGCCGCAACCGATGGTGCCGCCCCCGCCGAGGGCGAAGACGGCGCTCGCCCCAACCGTCGCCAGCACAAGCGCAACGAGGAGCGCAACGAGCACAAGGACGAGCGCAACAACGACCGCCGCAACCGCCAGCGCGATCGCAAACAGCGCAACAAGGAGCGTAATGCCGCTCCCACCGAGCCCACGCTTTCGCGCGAGGAGCTCGCTGCCATGAAGGTCGCTGAGCTGCGCGAGAAGGCCAAGGAGTTCGAGATCGAGACGACCGGCAAGAAGAAAGCCGAGCTCGTCGAGGAGATCTACGTCACCGCCGCGAAGGCCGAGGGCTTCCGCGACATCAAGGGCATTCTGCAGATTCGCCCGGACAGCTCCGGCATCATCCACGCCCATGGCTACATGAAGTCCAACGACGACGCCTTCGTGCCCGCCTACCTCATCCGCTCCGCGCGCCTGCGCACGGGCGACGTCATCGAGGGCTCGCTGCGTCCTTCGCGCGGCGGCGACAAGCGCGCCGGCCTCGCCAAAATCACGACCGTCAACGGTCTGGACCCCGAGCAGATTCGCAACCGCCCCAAGTTCGGCGACCTCACCCCGGTCTATCCCAATGAGCCGCTGCGCATGGAGCACGGCAAGGATTCCATCACCGGTCGCGCCATCGACATCGTGTCACCGATCGGCAAGGGCCAGCGCGGCCTGATCGTGTCCCCGCCCAAGGCCGGCAAGACTACGATCCTCAAGAAGATCTGCCAGTCCATCTCGATTAACAACCCCGAGGTGCACCTCATCTGCCTGCTCGTCGACGAGCGCCCCGAAGAGGTCACCGATATGCAGCGTTCCATCAAGGGTGAGGTTGTGGCGTCGACCTTCGATATGCCTGCCGACAACCACACTCGCGTGGCAGAGCTCGTCATCGAGCGCGCCAAGCGCATCGTAGAGCTGGGTGGCGACGTCGTGGTGGTGCTCGACTCCATCACGCGCCTCGCCCGCGCCTACAACTTGGCGGCGCCCGCCTCGGGCCGCATCCTTTCGGGCGGCGTCGATTCGGCGGCCCTATATCCGCCCAAGCGCTTCCTGGGTGCAGCCCGCAATATCGAGAACGGTGGCTCGCTTACCATCCTGGCCTCTGCCCTCATCGACACCGGTTCCAAGATGGACGAGGTCATCTTTGAGGAGTTCAAGGGCACCGGCAACATGGAGCTTAAGCTCGACCGCGACCTGGCCGACCGCCGCATCTTCCCGGCTATCGACCCCGTTGCCTCCGGTACGCGTAACGAGGACCTGTTGGTCGACGAGCAGATGCGTCCGTTTGTCTTTGGCCTGCGTCGCATTCTTGCCGGCATGAACAACACCGAGCGCGCAGCCGCATCGTTTATCAAGGGTCTTAAGGGCACCAACACCAACCAGGAGTTCCTGGTGCGTTCGGCCAAAAAACACAGCGACTACGAGCAGACGTTCTAGGTTGTCATCCGCGCGCAGCGATAGTCATCAATGCGATAAAGGGTCGGGGCTTTGAGCCTCGGCCCTTTTCCATAGCGCCGCTCCACGCTTATTTTTGACTGTAAGACTGACGAACAGCAGGTTTCCCGTTTCAATCCGACATCGTCGCTTGCAATCGGCAGGGCGGTTTCGCATAATAGCTTTTAAGCTTCGCGACGGAAAACGCAGATGAAACGAACCATATACCGTTGCTTTGGGGCATAGCCCCGCTTCATCTTCTCTCGCGCAGCCAACTGAATGATGCGATTTGGGTGCTGGAAGATGGGGAGAGCTCATGGCTTCTTCTGATGCAACACAACGAGCAGTCCTTGCCGGACTTTCGTGCGGGATCGGCCTTGCCGCTCCCGTGGTTATGTATGCCGCGACGCTGCCGTTTTCGTCGGTGAACGAGACGGTCGTGGCGGGTGCAGTTCCCTTCGCCGTGGGCGCGGTGGCGGGCGTGGGTATCTATGCCGCCTCGCTGGGTATCTCCGAGTATCGTGCGCAGCGTGAAGAGCGTCTGTTCCAGCCCGATGCCATGGGCGGTGCCGCCAATCTCAATCAGCATCAAAGCGAGTTCAAGACCGCCTCGATTCCAGCTCAGCAGCAGGATGCGATTCCGTACGCTGCGGCTTCTGCTTCTCAGGCTCAGTCGGAGCAGTCTACCTCGGCATTCCTTTCCGGCCTGACTGGTGCGTTCCAGCGCCGTCATGCCGATGATGGTGTCCCTACCATCGCTCGAGCCGCAGATGCTATGGACGAGGCCGAGGCTTGGTCCATGATCGACAGCATGCTCGACGACGATTCGCCGGTTAGCTGCGACCCTGCACGCTCGCGCGACGTCTATCAAGTCGCCATCGACGAGCTCACCAACGGCGGGCAGACCGGCTCCTTCAATCGCGATGATATCGCCGCCGCGGCACGCGCCGTGTCGGGCTCCCAGGCCGCCCCTGCGGGCAGCACGGCGGCTTTCGTGGCACTCGTTGCCAACGCGGCAGTCAATAACGCCTACAGCGCTACCTCGGCGGACGCGAACGCTTCTGCCGATAATTCGTACGTTGATGAAGCCATGACCGCGGACGAGGAGGCCGTTGCCGCCCGCCGTGCCGCCGAAAGCTCGCTTTGGGGCGCTCCTGCCCAGCAGCAGGCGGCTGAGGCTGCGCCGTACAACGCAAACCTCGCCAGCATGCCTATCATTTCCGGTGCCGCGGACATCGATCTCGATGACCTCGATGAGCCTGCAGCCATCACCGCATCGATTGATGCCCAAGATCGCATCGACACCGGCGACCTTCCGGATGCCTCGCTCGAGGTTGATGTCCCCATGGCCGATTACTCGGGCCACGAGGACATGTGGGCCGCTGCCACCGCGATTCTGGACGAGATCGACGAGCCTGCTCCTGTTGCAGCTCCCGCTCCCGTCGCTGCCCCTCAGCCTGCTGCACCCGCCTATGTCGGCCGTCACAGCGCTGTGTTCCCCGAGGATACCGCCCGTATCTCGCGCGAGGGCATCGAGCGAGCCGAGGCTATTGCCGCCGGCATTATGGAAAATCGTCGTCACGAGCGCGTCAATCAGATCCTCGAGGAAGAGATCGAGCGCCTGCAGTCCTCTACCGCCAAGCGTACGGGCCGTGCCTATCTGAGCGTTATCGAGGGCGGTACCGCCAGCTTCGCGCCGCTCCGCGCGGAGGCATAACTTCTGCATGGTTAAGATCAATCGAAAATGGGCGGTCGTGACCTGCCTGATGGCGCTCTTGATCTGGGGCAATTCGCTGGTTCCCGGCTCGGGGTCGGGTTCGCTGAGCCTAACGGTCATGGAAGCTATCCGCGGTTTCCTGCGCGGCGTGGGACTCCCATATGCATGGGTGACCAACTTTGTTGTTCGCAAGTGCGCGCATTTTACCGAGTATATGGTGCTCGGCATCTTGGCAACGCACGCCTTTGATTTTGAGGGCCGGCGCACCTTTGACGTGCTGCTGCCCACGGCGGTGTTCCTGCTGCTGATTCCCTCGATCGACGAGACGATTCAGCTCTTTGTGCCGGGACGCGCCGGCATGATCACCGATGTGATGATCGACTGCTGTGGTGCGGCAACGGGCGTTGTGCTCCGATATCTCTTACGGTCGCTGATGTGCGCCAAAAAGGCCGCCTAGGACGTATTGTTTGGTCCTAGGCGGCCTTTTTTATTTGAGAGCTTATATGAGGCGTGGTGGCGTCGTTCCGTAGGTCGGATTTGCCGGGCGCGCCACGTCCTGTGGGTGCGTCTGCTACTGAAGCGCCTGTGCGCCCAGGGCCAGGCAGCCCATAATGCCCTGCTTGCCCTCGAGGCTGTTGTTGACGATGTAGCTATCGATGTCGGCCATCTCGGGCGTGACGATGTAGCCGTTGAGCATCTCGGCGCACTTCTTGCGTGCGAGCGGCACGATGGGGGTGTGGTCGGCCACGCCGCCACCGATGACGATCTTCTGCGGTGCGTAGCACAGGATGTAGGTCATGAGCGCCTGCGCCAGATAGCCGGCGAGCAGGTCCATGGCCTCCGAGTCATCGGCCATCTCTCCGGCGCTCTTGCCACCCCAGCGCTTTTTAACGCCGGGGCCAGCGATGAGGCCCTCGAGGCAGTTGTCGTGGAAGGGGCAGCCGCTGTGCTCGCCAATGGTGTCGCGCGGGTCGCGCGTGACCAGGATGTGACCGGCCTCGGGGTGCATCATGCCGTGCACGAGCTGGCCGCCCGAAAGCACGCCGGCGCCCACGCCGGTGCCGATGGTCAGATACACCACGTCCGTGAGGCCTTGGGCGCAACCAAAGGTGACCTCGCCCAAGCAGGCGACGTTGACGTCGGTATCGTAGCCGCAGGGAATGTCGAGCTCGTTTTGAATGGTGCCCAGCAGGTCAAAGTAGCGCCATGCCGTCTTGGGGGTCTCCAAGATCTTGCCGTACTGGGGCGAGGCGGGGTTGACTGCGGTGGGGCCAAAAGCTCCGATGCCCAGGGCGGCGATGCCTTTGTCTGCAAACCATGCGTTGACGGCCTCAACGGTCTCCTGCGGGGTTGTGGTCGCAATCTGCTCGCGCTCCAGGACCGTGCCGTCCGCATAGCCCGTGGCGCACACCATCTTTGTGCCGCCGGCCTCGAGCGCTCCGATAAGCTGCTGCTCTGCCATAGCGTCCCTCTCTATTGGGCGAGTTACTTCACCTCTAAAGTATAGCGCCCTAAAAAACTAAGAAAGCGCTATAAAAAGAAACCTTGCAGCCCAACGGACGATGCGAGGTTTCTTTGGTGCTTTTAGTTGTTGGGCCGTCTCTACCCGCGCGGCTTGATTTTATCTCGCAGGGACTTGAGGTTCTCGAGTGCTGCGTTGAGCGTTTCGTCTCGCTTGGCAAAGTGGAAACGGACCAGATGGTTGACAGGCTCGCGGAAGAAGCTCGAGCCGGGCACGGCGCCACGCCCACCTTTGAGGCTAGGTCCTCGCAGAAGTCGAGGTCGCTGTCATAGCAAAACTCAGAGATGTCCATCATCACGTAGTAGGCGCCCTGCGGCACGTTGTGCGTGAGGCCGATGCTGTCGAGTCCCTGACAGAATAGGTCGCGCTTGGCGGTGTAGAGGTCGAGGACCTCCTGGTAATAACTGTCGTCGAAGTTGAGGGCGGTGACGACGGCCTCTTGCAGGGGAGCGGCGGCGCCTACGGTGAGGAAGTCGTGGACCTTTTTGATGCGCTCGGTGATTTCGGCGGGAGCGATGGTGTAGCCTAGGCGCCAGCCGGTGATGGAGTAGGTCTTGGACAGCGAGCTGCAGCTGATGGTTCGATCGAACATGCCGGGCAGCGTGGCCATATAGACGTGCTCGTGGGGCGCGTAGACGATGTGCTCGTATACCTCGTCGGTAATGCAGTAGGCGTCGTACTTTTTGCAGAGGTCGGCGATAAAGGTGAGCTCCTCGCGCGTAAAGACCTTGCCGCAGGGGTTGGAAGGGTTGCACAGGACGATGGCCTTGGGATCGTTGTCGCGGAAGGCCGCCTCGAGTGTCTCGCGGTCAAAGTCGAACGCAGGTGGGTTAAGCGGCACGTAGATGGGCTCGGCACCCGAGAGGATCGTGTCGGCGCCGTAGTTCTCGTAGAATGGCGAGAAGATGACGACCTTGTCGCCGGGGTTTGTGACCGTCATCATGGCGGCCATCATGGCCTCGGTGGAGCCGCAGGTGACCACGATGTTCTCGTTGGGGTTGATCGGCATGCCCATAAAGTGCTCCTGCTTGGCGGCAAGCGCCTCACGCATGGCCTGGGAGCCCCAGGTGATGGAGTACTGGTGATAGAGCGGCTTGGGGTCGCTGGCGATGGCGCTCAGGCTGTTGAGCAGCTGCGCCGGGGGATCGAAGTCGGGGAAGCCCTGCGACAGGTTGACGGCGCCATACTTATTGGAGATGCGCGTCATGCGGCGGATGACCGAATCGGTAAACGTTGCCGTACGGTTGGAGAGTTCTTTCATGCTTGTCCTTTCGAGCATTTGCAGTGGGGCAAGTTTACTCCTATGAAACCGGTGGGAATTGCTCGAAATGGTCTCGAAAAACTCTTTTCAAAATTCTTGAAAATTGGGGCTTGCATCGCGTGGCGTTCCTTGCAATAATAGTCGAGCGCGAAGCGCACAGGACACGGTGGGTGTAGCTCAGTTGGCTAGAGCGACGGGTTGTGGTCCCGTAGGTCGAGGGTTCGAGTCCCTTTACCCACCCCAGTTCTTGCTTCGTGTTGATATCGGGTCGTTAGCTCAGTTGGTAGAGCAGGGGACTCTTAATCCCAAGGTCCAGGGTTCGACCCCCTGACGGCCCACCACACGATATCTCCTCTAAAGTCCGCCACAACGGACTTTAGCTTTGGGTTGTTAGCTCAGTTGGTAGAGCAGGGGACTCTTAATCCCAAGGTCCAGGGTTCGACCCCCTGACGGCCCACCAAAGATTGTTAAGACGGTCAACTTCGGTTGGCCGTCTTTTTTATTAACCTCGCATGGGGCCGAACCCGTAAGGGCACAGACGCTTTACAAGTCGAGCCTGCCCTGGGGGTCGGTGAATCCGTCTGTACCCTCCTTGAGCTTTTTCTCGTCTGCTTTCACGCGACGTTCGAGCTTCTTTGTATCTTCGGCAGGCGGTAGGTTCTCGGGTACAATTCCGCGGTCGATGAGGCTGCCACGCACGCTTGTGTTGTTCTCGACGTGCTCTTGCTTGATCTGGTCCAGACCGTACAGGTCGTGTTCCTCGGCGTTGAAGGCCGTCATCGAGTTCGTAAGGTCCTTTGCTTTGATGAGAACATCGGCTAGCCTGTCCGCCAATGCCGAGCTCTTGGATACGCCGAGCTGTTGTTTCATTTCCGCCGTGCTTCTGCCGCCGAATAACGCTTCGTCGCCCTTCGACTTGATGATCGCGAATCCTTTGGAGTCCACGCCGCGTTTGAACGCAATACCCGAGAGCTGTTTCTCTGAATCGGATAGCGAGTGGCGCGCCTGTAAGCGCTGAATCTCTGCGAAGCGCTGCTCTATGAGCTCTTGGCGGCGCGTCTGCACGGCAAAGTATGCCTGGGCGAGCGCGATCTCTGGCTTGTTTGAATCTCCGTTTTGGGCGATTAATAGCATGCATAGCGCGTAAGCTTGTAGTCTTTAACCGCGCGAGCGGCGACACCGGCAGTTATCATTTTCGTGGTGTCACGAAAATGGGAATCAACTGGAGTTTTGTTTGTTTCGCACGAGACTTTTGCCCTCTTAACAACTTCGGCGAAGTTCTCCCATCGAGTGTATCCCATGGGTTCCATTAAATCGCGTGCGAGTCAATACTCAACGCCGTCTTCCACATTGGCGTAGCTATCAAGTTCGACACGCCACTTCTCGATATCACTACTGTCCATATCTCCTCCTCGCTGATCTATTGTCTATGCGCGCTTTGCCCGCTCTGTACTCAGAATAAGGATACGCTGCCGTGCGGACACGAATGGGCCCCGTGCCACTTCGAGGTCACGGGGCCCATAGATATCGATTAGTTGTGCTCTGCTCTAGATAGGTGTCCAGTTTAATTCGATCGATAGTGCGAACCCAGGCTTTCGGTCCGCTTGCGCATGGCTTTGACCATCTCCGTTGCCAGCTGATTCTGCGATTGCAGGCGGGCGAGGGCTGCGATCTCGCTGTCTTTGGCATGCGGCTTGCTCAGCGCCGTTGCCTCGTCTTTCAGGCTTTCAAGCTGTTGCAGGGCCTTGGATAGACCTGCTTCGGTCCTGTTGATCATGCAATAGGTACTCATCGTGTGCTTAAGGCTGTGTGTCAGGCGTTCGGCATCTGTTGTGGCAATGCCATACTGAGGGAGGGCGATATCCATCGGAGCGGCCGCCTCGGGAGCGTCCAGCGCTGCTTGGGCTGCCGATGCGCCCGCGATGCGCCCAAACACGATGCCGTTGGCGCTTGACAAGCCGCCGATGCGGTCGGCGCCGTGCATGCCGCCTGTTGCCTCACCGCAGGCGAAGAGGCCCTCAATGCCCGTGTACGCGGTCATGTCGATCTTGATGCCGCCGTTAGCGGCGTGGGCATACATCGCAACGCGCATCTCGTCAGTCGGGGCGATGCCGTGCTCGTCTTGCAGCCAGGTGGCAAAGGTCTGCACAAACTCTGGGACATCCTCGCGAGGGAAGTCGTAGTGGAGTGCCAGGCCTTCGACACTTGTCTGATCGATGACGAGATCGATAGCGCGGGAGGCCAAGCGTGACGTGAAGGGACCATATCCAGAGCGCTGCTCGAGCAGGTCGTCCAGCTTGTCGTCGGCAATATCTACCGGCTGGTCTACATGTACGTAGCGCCAGGTTTTCTCGTTGAAGACCAGGTTGCGCTTGGGCTCGATGAAGCCGGGCATCATCTGCATGAACTCTATATTAGTAAGTGTTGCGCCGTGCGCCAGCGCGATGGCCTGCGAGGAGCTGAGCACATCAGCCGACGTAAGGCTGCGCTCGAACAGGCCGCTTGTGCCACCGGCTGCGATGATCGTGGCCTTGGCGGCAAAGGGCACGATTCGATTTTCGGTGAGGTCGTAGAGCACGGTTCCGGTTATTCTGCCGTTCGTGTCCTCAACAAGGTCGATAAGCTCATGGCGGGGGAGCAGGCGAATGCCGAGCGACTCGATCCGGGCTGTCAGAGCGTCCTCAAGGGGTTTGCGGGTGAGGCCGCGCCACATGCGCGTCTTGTGGTCAAAGCAGGGGATAAACTGCTTTTGCTGGGCGCTCTCGGCGCTTTGCGGACGCTGGAGCTCAACGCCCAGGTCTTGCTCGAGCCATTCAATTGCCTGGGGAATGCCGTGGACAAACGTCTGGACAAGCTCGGGGTCGGCGACGCCGCCACCAACGGTCTGGATGGTATCGATGAGGTCTTGTTCGTCGTCTTCGTTAACGGGTCCGATAAGCCCCAGGCCCCAGGTTCCGGGGAAGAAGCTCGATCCACTCATAGTCTTGCCGGCGCTTGCCACAGCGACGGTTGCGCCCGTGCGTGCCGCTTCGATGGCGGCGCAAAGGCCCGCAATGCCAGATCCAATTACCAGTACATCAGTCGATTCCATCGGATTCCTTTCTCGTCCGGCGCATTGTCGCATGGGTGATCGGCAATGGGGCCGCAAAGACTCGGCAAATCGGTAAAGGGCAAATATGGCAGGTGGGCGTCATGGACGCTCTGACGCTCCGTCTCATCACATCTCGTATTTCGCCCCAACTGATATATCGGCATTAGCTGCCCTGCGACAGCGTAAACAAAAAGAGCCGCTACCCCGAAAGGTAGCGGCTCCAAAGCTCAACTATGTGAGCATCGCGCGGGCGCGACTAGGCCTTGAGGGCCTCCTCGACGGCGACAGCGCAGGCGACGGTGGCACCGACCATGGGGTTATTGCCCATGCCGATGAGACCCATCATGTCGACGTGCGCAGGCACGGAGGAAGAACCGGCGAACTGGGCGTCGGAGTGCATGCGGCCCATGGTGTCGGTCATGCCGTAAGAGGCAGGGCCGGCGCCCATGTTGTCCGGGTGCAGGGTACGGCCAGTGCCGCCACCAGAAGCGACGGAGAAGTACTTCTTGCCAGCCTCGAGGCGCTCCTTCTTGTAGGTGCCAGCGACGGGGTGCTGGAAGCGCGTGGGGTTGGTGGAGTTACCGGTGATCGAGATGTCGACGTTCTCGTGCCACATGATGGCAACGCCCTCGCGGACGTCGTCGGAGCCGTAGCAGTTAACGGCAGCGCGGGGACCATCGGAGTAGGGGATGGTCTCGACGACCTTGAGCTCGCCCGTGTAGTAGTCGAACTGGGTCTTCACGTAGGTGAAGCCGTTGATGCGGGCGATGATCTGAGCGGCGTCCTTGCCCAGACCGTTGAGGATAACGCGCAGCGGCTTCTTGCGAGCCTTGTTGGCGTTCAGAGCCAGGCCGATAGCGCCCTCAGCGGCAGCGAAGGACTCGTGGCCAGCCAGGAAGGCGAAGCACTCGGTGTCGTCGGAGAGCAGCATAGCGCCCAGGTTGCCGTGGCCCAGACCGACCTTGCGGTCCTCGGCGACGGAGCCGGGAACGGTGAAGGCCTGGATGCCCTCGCCGATGATGGCGGCAGCCTCAGAAGCGGTCTTGGCGCCACGCTTGACAGCGAGAGCGCAACCGAGGGTGTAGGCCCACTCGGCGTTCTGGAAGGCGATGGACTGGGTGTTGTTGACGATCTCACGCGGGTTGAAGCCCTTGTCGGTGCAGATCTGCAGAGCTTCCTCGAGGGAGGCGATGCCGTTGTCGGCGAGGCACTTGTTGATCTTGTCAGCGCGGCGCTCGTAACCTTCGAACGTAACAGTCATAGTTATTTCCCTCCCTTTCTACTCGTGAACCGGGAACACGCTGGCGACGGAGTGAGTCTCCTCGTCGGTGCGCGGGTCGATGTACTTGGCAGCGTTCTCCCACTGACCATAGTGGCCCATAGCGCCAGCGATGGCCTCCTCGGGGGTCTTGCCGGCCTTGACGGCGTCGGTGAACTTGCCGAGGTTCAGGAACTCGAATGCGATGATCTCGTTCTTGTCGTTGAGAGCCATGCGGGTGACGTAGCCCTGAGCGAGCTCGAGGTAACGAGCGCCCTTGGCCTTGGTGCCGAACATGGTGCCGACCTGAGAGCGAAGGCCCTTGCCGAGGTCGTCGAGGGAGGCGCCCACGGGCAGGCCGCCCTCGGAGAACGCGGTCTGGCTGCGGCCGTAAACGATCTGCAGGAAGATCTCGCGCATAGCAACGTTGATGGCGTCGCAGACGAGGTCGGTGTTGAGGGCCTCGAGGATGGTCTTACCGGGAAGGATCTCGGAAGCCATGGCGGCAGAGTGGGTCATGCCCGAGCAGCCGATGGTCTCAACGAGGGCCTCCTCGATGATGCCGTCCTTGACGTTCAGCGTGAGCTTGCAGGCGCCCTGCTGAGGTGCGCACCAACCCACACCGTGCGTAAGACCGGAGATGTCGGAAATCTCCTTAGCCTGGACCCACTTGCCCTCCTCGGGGATGGGTGCGGGGCCGTGGTATGCACCCTTGGCAACGGGGCACATGTTCTCCACTTCCTGTGAGTACTGCATGCCTCTCCTCTCTATCGTGTTGGCGTCCCGTCTGGGGGTCGTGGCTGGCGATTGCCGGGCGACCCTTCGAAAGGGACATGACATGCAGCCCCTATAATACCGCGAAATGCACGGAATATTCGGCGAACGGCTCAGTTTTCGTAGCGAGAAGTCCGGAAGTTTAAATTGAAACGGTTTAACTCTATGTTCTGTGGTCGCGAACTTCCGTAGAGGGGGTTCGTCTTGGGCAAGCTTTTGGTCAGCTCTTGTAAGCGTTGCAGGGGCTGACCTGTTGCAACGGTGCCGTTCGCCGCCTATTTACTGCCTTTGGCCGCGCGAGTCTATTGTTTTGCGTGGATGTTTTGATGGCACGCTTCAATCGTGCTGTATTGGATGGCAAGCAGATCCCGGCGAAGGGAGCGCCATGCAGCGCGTTTGGAGAACGGTTACCGGCTTTTACCATGTCTGTGCCCGCGGTACGGGCAAGCAGCTCATCTTTGAGGGCGATGAAGACCGGTGGGAGTTTTTGGAGTTGATGCGCGACTGCTGCCGGGAGGCAGGCGTCACGGTTATCGCTTGGTGTCTTATGGGCAATCACGTGCATCTGGTGCTGGCAGATTACGAGGACGCGATGAGCGCGGCGATGCACCGGCTGCTTTTGACGTACGCGCGGCGGTTCAATAAACGCACGGGGCGCACAGGTCATCTGTTCCAGAACCGTTTTGACCGGCGCTCGCTCGATACCGACTGGCAGGTGATGGAGGCTATTCGCTCCGTACACGCCGATCCACAGGAGGCGGGCGTTGGCCTAATCGAGCGTTATCCCTGGAGCAGCTTTGCGGAGCATTTGCGCGCTTACGACGGTGACGCGGCTGATGTCGCGAGGGGATTTTCTGATCCTTCTTGCGTGCTTGAGCTCTTTGGTTCTGCCGAGGGCTTTATTGCCTATTCACTTTCGACGCCCGACGGCGGCGAGCCAGCGCTGGGCGATATGAAAGAGACGGAGTGGGAACGCCACGCCTTTGCCGGCAAGATGGCTAAGGAACTCGGGGTTCCGCTTCGCGGGGTTAAAGCCGCACCGCCGGCGCAGCGCGATACCGTTATTTTTGGATTGCACGATGCCGGTTTCACGGTGCGCCAGATTGAGCGCTATACCGGGATTGGCAAAAGTACCGTCTCTCGTATTGTGCGTGCCCGCGCGCGGACGGCGATGCGGACTGGCGGAAACGTGATGTAGGGTCGCCTGTGCGCCGCAGATGGGGTCGTCCATACGCCGCAACAAGCGTTCAAAAGCTTGGTGCGGCAACTGCACTTCTTAATATGCATAGAACAATCGCCATCTTGCATAAAATAAGGGCTCAGTCCGGGTTTGCCCGTGCCTACCCCCATCTGCGCCGTGCAAAAAATGGAGTTTTCAGCATCGCGGTACTGCCACTACCGTCGCAATTTTGCAACATACGGGCCCCGAAGCTATTTATGCCTGCCGATGCGCTCCCGAAGCTCATGTTTGCGCCCCTGAGACCACGATGCTTGTTCTAAAACGCACTATATATGCGCCTGGAGACGTTGATTAACGCTTTCGATGCGTATACACACAGCTTGGCGTGCTGAATATTCGCAAAAATGCACGCCGCTCCCTATGGGACCCGTCTGCAGCAGGCGCGAAGCGAATCGGAGCCCAGCTGGATGGGGCATGGGACGATGCTAGGCGTGCTCGTGGCCCTGCCGCAGGCCTTTGGTGCTGTGGAAAACGCCCGTGTTCGCGTCTGGCTGTGTGGTAAATGACAGACGGGGTGCCGGACGCGCGGACTTTGTGCGTTCGCGCTCATTAGAAAAAACAGAGCCGCCCGTATCGGGCGGCTCGGCAATCAAAAACCTTGGATTCGGGGCATACGCTACTGGTTTGCTTGCCCCTCGAGCATGCCGTCGAGGGTGCGCCAGGCGAGCTCGGCGCATTTGACGCGGGCGGGCATGTGCGAGATGTCCTGGAGCTGGGCGGCCTCGTCCAGATCTTCCAGGTCCTCCTCGGAGAGCTGTTCGCCGCGGATCATGGCGAGGAAGAGCCCTGCCAAGCGACGCGCTTCCTCGACCGTCTCGCCGGTGATGAGGTCGGCCATGATGTCGGCGCTGGCCTGACTGATGGCGCAGCCGTGGCCGGTAAAGGAGGCCTCCTCGATCACGCCGTTCTCGACACGCAGCTGCAAGGTGAGCTCGTCTCCGCAGCTGGGGTTGATGCCGTCGTGCTCGTGCGTGGGAGCATCCATCTCGTACTTATAGTCGGGGTGCGAGTTGTGCTCCATAAATGTGGTGGAGGTGTACAGATTACCCATTGAATGTGCTCCAAACGTGATGCAGGCCGGCGATGAACTTGTCGATGTCGGCCTTGTCGTTGTAGAAGGCCACGCTGGCGCGGCAGCAGGCAAGGTTCTCGACGCCCAGCCAGGTGAGCAGCGGCTGCGCGCAGTGGTGACCGGCGCGGATGCAGACGCCGTCCATGTCCATGATGCTCGCGACATCGTGCGGGTGGATGCCCTTGACATTAAAGCTCACGACACCGTGGTGGTTATCCCAATAGATTGAGCCGATGATCTGGACAAAGTCGAGCTGCATGAGCTCGCCCATCAGGTAGTGGACGAGTGCCTGCTCGCGTGCCTGGATGTTTTCGTAGCCCACCGTGTTGACGAGGTAGTCGAGGGCGGCGCCTGTGGCGAAGATGCCGGCGGCGTCCTGCGTGCCGGCCTCGAACTTCTCGGGGACGGGAGCCCAGACGGCGTCCTGCTCAGTAACCGAGTCGATCATCTCACCGCCGGTAAGCATGGGCGGCATGGCGTTGAGCAGGTCCATCTTGCCCCACAGCACGCCGATGCCCATGGGGCCCATGGCCTTGTGCGCACTAAAGGCAAAGAAGTCGGCGCCCAGGTCGGCCACATCGACCGGCATGTGCGGCAGCGACTGCGCGCCGTCGACGACCAGGTAGCCGCCGTACTTGTGCACGAGTTTGCCGAGGTTCTTGACCGGGTTCTCGACGCCCAGCACGTTGGAGACCTGTCCCACGGCTAGGATCTTGGTCTTGGGACCCACCTTGGCAAGAACCTCCTCGGTGGTGAGCTGGCCGGTCTTGGTGGGGTAGAGGTAGACGAGCTTGGCGCCGGTTTCGCGGCAGACCTGCTGCCACGGAATCAGGTTGGAGTGGTGCTCCATAATGGTGATGACGACCTCGTCGCCCGGTTCGAGCACTGTGGGCGCAAAGCTCTTAGCGACCAGGTTGAGCGACTCGCTCGTGTTGCGGGTGAAGACGACCTCGTTGGCCTGTGAGGCGCCGATGAGGTCAGCGATCTGCTGGCGGACCTTCGCGATGGCGTCGGTGGCCTCGACGGACAGCGAGTACAGGCCGCGCAGGGGGTTGGCGTTCATGCGCTGGTAGAAGTCGCGTTCGGCGTCGAGCACACAGGCAGGGCGCTGCGCGGTGGCGGCGCTATCGAGGAAGGCGATCTCGGGGTGCTGCTGGAACAGCGGGAACTGGCCCTTGTAGGGGTTGGTCTCGATGTCCACGGTGGGCCAGCAGCGCGAAGCCTCGTCGCTGGCGTCGAGCTCCATGGGCTCGGGGGCAGTACAGGTATCGCATTTAACGTGCTCGGTGTCGATCATGCGAGCTCCTCTTCAAAGTTGTCGATCAGGTTGTTGCCTAGGCGGACGACGGCGGCGCGGGTGCGCTCGTCGGTGGCGGAAAGCGCGGCGTCCTCCAGCTTGGCGCGGATGAACAGGTCCTCGGCGGCGTTTTGGTCAAGGCCACGGCAGGCGAGGTAGAACAGCTGCTCGTCGCGGACGTGACCGATGGTGGCGCCGTGGTTGCCGGCGACGTCGTCCTCGTCACAGAGAATGACGGGAACGGTCTTGTTGTCGACGCCCTTGTTGGCCAAAAGCACCGTCTCGCGTTCGGTGCCGGTTGCACCCTTGCAGCCGTGCACGAGGTCGATGGTGCCACGGTAGACCTTCTTGGACGTGCCGGTCAGCACGCCGTTGGCGTCGATCTCGCACTCGGTCTTGCGACCGCGGTGGCGCAGCTCGTAGTTAAAGTCGCGCACCTGCTCGCGGGCGCCCAGGTAATCGGTATCGATGGTCACCTTGGCGGTGTCGCCCAGCAGGTCGCCGGCAAGGCCGGTGGCGCTGGCGCCGGCACCCAGGACGGTGTGCTGCACGTTGACGCGCGCGCCCTCGTCCAGGAACAGGCCGGTGTCGTCGAGTGCGATCCAGCTGTCGTCGAGTGTCTGCGTGCAGGTCACGTTGACGGTGGCGTACTCGTGGGCGCACACGCGTAGCACGGAGCCCACGACACCCTCGCCGGTAACAGGAGAGTCTAGGGCAATATGCAGGTCGAGCGTTGCCTGCGGGCGAGCGACGACGTCGATGGCGGCGATGGCCGCGGCGGCATCGACACCGCTCACACGCACGGTAACCGTGGCGTGCTGGTATGCGGGCACATCGATGACGATGCGCTTGGTAGCGTGCTCGGCCAAGTAGGCGTAGGCAGCCTCGCCCATGCCGGTTTCGAAGGCTTCAGCAGGGGAGAGCTCCTCCTCGAGCTTGATGGCGCCGGCCTGGTAGACGGAGGTGGCGGGCACGTCGAGCTCGGTCTCGGGCGTGATGCGGGCGCGGTCGGCGGCATCACCGGGGGCGGAGGAGCGGCGCTCGGGGAAGCGCTCGGCCATGGCGTCCATGGCGGCGTCGAACGCGTCTGTCACGCCAATAAACTGCTCGCCCAAGCCTTCGACCTCAACGGCCTCCGCGGGAGCGGCGGCAAGCTCGTCAGAGAGCTCGAGCTTGGTCTGATTCATCTTCAGCCAGCCCCAAGTGGCAGCCGGCATCGCGTTGACCTGCTCAAGGGTGGTAGCAGCGGTGTTGGTTTCCTGTTTCATTATCCGATCGCTCCTTCCATCTCGAGCTTGATCAGGTTGTTCATCTCGACGGCGTACTCCAGCGGCAGCTCCTTGGAGACCGGGTTGGCAAAGCCGTTGACGATCATGGTGCGGGCCTCTTCCTCCGAGATGCCGCGGCTCATCAGGTAGAACACCTTGTCGTCGCCGATGCGGCCGATGGTGGCCTCGTGGCCGATGTCGACGTTCTTGGCGCGGATGTCCATGGCGGGGATGGTGTCGGAGCGGCTCTGGTCGTCGAGCATGAGCGACTGGCAGCTCACGGTTGCCTTGGAACCCTCGGCCTTGGGCGTGGCCACGATGGAGCTGCGGAAGGTCTGAATGCCGCCGCTCTTGGAGATGCCCTTGGTCTCGACGGTTGCCGAGGTCTCGGGGGCGTTGAGCACGACCTTACAGCCGGTATCGAGGTTCTGCCCGGCGCCGGCAAAGGTGATGCCGGTAAAGCTCGACCGGGCGCGGCGGCCGTTGAGCACACTCATGGGGTAGAGGTAGCCCACGTGGCTGCCGAAGGAGCCACTGATCCACTCTATGTCGCCATCCTCGTCCACGCGCGCACGCTTGGTGTTGAGGTTGTACATGTTTTTGGACCAGTTCTCGATGGTCGAGTAGCGCAGGTGCGCACGCTTGCCCACAAAGAGCTCGACGGCGCCGGCGTGGAGGTTGGCAACGTTGTACTTGGGCGCGGAGCAACCCTCGATGAAGTGCAGGTCGGCGTCGTCCTCGACGATGATGAGCGTGTGCTCAAACTGGCCGGCGCCCTTGGCGTTAAGGCGGAAGTAGCTCTGCAGCGGGAAGTCCAACTTGGTGCCCTTGGGCACGTAGACAAACGAGCCGCCCGACCATACGGCGCCGTGCAGGGCCGCAAACTTGTGGTCGGTGGGCGGGATGAGCGTCATAAACTTCTCGTGGATGAGCGGCTCCCACTGCGGGTCGTGCAGGGCCTCCTCGATGCCGGAATAGACGATACCCATCTTGGACGCGGTGTCCTGCATGTTGTGGTAGACCAGCTCGGAGTCGTACTGCGCGCCGACGCCCGCCAGGTAGCTGCGCTCGGCCTCGGGGATGCCCAGGCGCTCAAAGGTGTTCTTGATGTCGTCGGGCACCGACTCCCAGTCGTGCTTTTGGTCGGTGTTGGGCTTGACGTAGGTGACGATGTTGTCCATGTCCAGGCCCTCGATGGAGGGGCCCCACGTCGGGTCGGGAAAACGATTGAAGATCTCGAGGGACTTTAAGCGCAGATCGAGCATCCACTGTGGCTCGTCCTTCTTGGCGCTGATCTCGCGCACGATGTCGGGCGTGATGCCGGCGTCGAGGCGCTCGAATCCCTCCTCGCCGTAGGTGAAGTCGTAGAGGCTGCGGTCGATGTCCGCGACCTCGGTGCGGTTCTTGGTCATTGCGTCGCCCCTTTACGCCTGCTGCTCGGCAGCGGCGGCCTCGGCCTGGGCGCGCTGCTCGGCGGCCTCGCGCTCGAAGGTCTCAAAGCCGTTCTTGTCGATCCAGGGGATCAGCGAGGCATCGTCCTCGCGCACGATGTGGCCCTTGACCATAACGTGGACGCGGTCGACATCCAGGTGCTCCAGGATGCGCGTGTTGTGCGTGATGATGAGCATGGAGCCGTCGCAGCTCTTGCGGTAGGCGTCCATACCGTGGCTGACGGTGGACAGGGCGTCGACGTCCAGGCCGGAGTCGGTCTCGTCCAAGATGGCGAGCTTGGGCTGCAGCAGCAGAAGCTGGAGCATCTCGACCTTCTTTTTCTCGCCGCCCGAGAAGCCCACGCCCAGCTCACGGTTGAGGTAGGCGGTATCCATGTTAAGCTCGGCCGCGAGCTCCTTGACGCGACGACGGAATTCCTTGCCCTTCATCTCCAGGCCGGGGCGGCCGGCGATACTGGCGCGCAAAAAGCTCGACAGTGGCACGCCGGGGATCTCGACAGGGGCCTGGAAGCTCAGGAACAGGCCGGCGCGCGAGCGCTTGTCGGTGGTGAGCTCGGTGATGTCCTGGCCGTCAAAGACGATGCGGCCGTCGTTGACCGTGTAGACGGGGTCGCCCATGACCAGGTGGCCGAGGGTAGACTTGCCGGCGCCGTTGGGGCCCATCAGCACGTGGGTCTCGCCGGCGGCGACGTTGAGGTTGACATTGTGGAGGATGGTCTTCTCGTCCACGGAGGCGGTGAGACCTTCGATGGAAAGCAGCGGATTTGCGCTCATGCTGTCCCTCTCTGTATATGGTGTACTCATAGGTGTACTAAACCCTAGGAATCTTCTCGGAATAAAGTTACTATGGGTTCGGCGTTAGTCAAGGGAAAACCCGACTAATCCACTCGACTTTTCAAATTCTGGGACAAAATAACCTGTTGTGTTTGTCCCACTTACTTAAGATTTGGGACAAACAAACCTGGTTATGTTGTTCCAGATGCGATGGGAGGGTAGGTATGCTCATTTCTTCTAAGGGCCGCTATGCCCTCCGGTTAATGATCTATATCGCGGCGCTGGGTGACGCCGAGGGCAAGATTGCTTTGCGCGAGGTTGCCGACCGTGAACATATCTCGCAAAAGTATTTGGAGCAGCTGGTTCGTCCGCTCATGAAGGCGGGCCTGCTTAAGAGCGTGCGCGGCAAAGGCGGTGGCTACATGATGGCCAAGGACCCCGCCGAGGTGCGTGCTGGCGACATCCTGCGCGCTGTCGAGGGCGGCACGGCGCCCGTGGCGTGCGACGGCATCGACAACAGCTGCACCCGCAGCGATTTGTGCTCAACCGTCAAGTTCTGGCGCGGCCTGGACGACGTGATCGAAAAGTACGTCGACGGCGTGACGTTGGCCGACCTGGCCGCCGTCCCCGAAGTCAACTTCAACATCAAGCTGTAGGTTTAGCGCAATTCCTTAAGATTTCGCGGAGGGTTGTTGCCGTTTACCGAGGGGTTGTTGTGCAACAACGGGTGAGCTGCAATACTTAATTCTATCTTTGCAAACTGCACTTTAACTACACCAATGCAGGGAGGATCTTATGCAGCGCAAGCATTCTGCTATTGTCGCGGGCCTGACGCTGGCGCTTTCGTTTGGCGCCGTTTCCGTGCCGGCACCCGCCGCTGCCGAGGAGCCCACGCCGGGCGTTGCCTCGGATGCGACCGATATCGATAAGGGTCTCTATACCCAGCAGTCCTTCTCGGGCGTGCTGAGGTCGGTCCAGGGCGTTTCGTTTGTTAACGTGACCCCCGAGATGAAGTACTTTACCAAGTACGAGAGCCATGGCAACTATAACCAGGGCTTTTCGTATGGCGACGGCTATAACGCGCTGGGTTATTACCAGTTCGACCGTCGATGGTCGCTCATTCCGTTTATGAAGCAGGCCTACAACTACAACCCCGAAAAATACAGCATGCTCAAGGATGCGATTGATCGCGGCAGCGAGATTTCCAACACGAGCAATGCCATGTACGAGAACGGCCAGCTCACCGAGTTGGGCCGTATTGCGCAGGAGGCTTTCCAAGGTGCTTATAACACCGACCCTGTTGAGTTCTCGGCTCTGCAGGATGCGTATGCGTACAACTCGTACTATGCGGTGACCGAGGCGTGGCTCAAGAGCGGCCTGGGCATTGATATTTCGGGCCGTGCCGATTGCGTTAAGGGCATGGTGTGGAGCATCACCAACATGTGCGGCACCGGTGGTTGCAGGGACTTCTTCCGTTGGGCAAACCTTTCTAACAGTATGACTGATCGCGAGTTTGTGACGGCGCTTTCCAACAGTGTGGTCAATAACGTGGCGACCAAGTATTCGAGCCAGCCCCAGTATCATGAGGGCTGGAAGAACCGCTACCGCAACGAGCTGAAGGACTGTTTGGTTTATATCGCCGAGGACGAGGCCGCTGCCGCTGCGACGCCCGTGCAGCCCGAACCTACGCCGGCGCCCTCGCCGACGCCTGATTCGAATGACGACTCGAGCGACGATGCCAACGATGACAGGATGGATGCGCCCTCGACCGGTGCTGACGGTGATGGCTCTGCTGATGGCACTACCAACAACGGCTCCACCTCGAACGGCTCCGATTCAAACGGCTCTGCTGCGGGCGATTCGTCTTCAAGCTCTGCCGGCAATACGGACAGCGACGCTTCTGGTTCGACCGGCGCTGGCACCTCTAACCCATCCACCGGCTCGATCGATTCGTCCGTTGGCACCGGCTCTAACAACGGCTCCGGCTCTGACGCAAACCCTGGTTCCGATGCTTCCAAGGATGACTCGAATAAGGCGCCGGACGTTCCCGTTGCTTCGCCGGACAAGAAGCCTTCTTTCTCCGAGCAGCTTGGTTCTACGCTGGGCTCTTCGCTGATGGCTGGCGTCAATAACGGCTCGACCCAGAACAAGGGCAACTCTGATCAGGTTTCCACGGAAAAGATCGAAGCCGCAAAGGGCGACTCCAAGGACAAGGCTTCCGAGAAGACCGAATCCGATAAGGGTTCTAGCTCTGAGGAGAAGAGCGACAAGTCCGAACAGAAGAAGGACGAGGATAAGAAGTCTGAATCTGAGGAGAAGGACAAGAGCAAGGCCGAGGGCGAAAAGAAACAGTCCGAAGACGACGACAAGAGCGGTGCTGACAACCAGGTCCAAGAGCAAAATGACTCCAAAACGGTGACCACCACGACCACGACGACTACAACTACCAAGTCCTCGGGCGGCAACATGCCCAAGACGGGCGATCTGATTGTGATGGCGAGCCTTGCCAGTGCAAGCTTGGCCACACTGGGCGCTACGTCTATCGTAAGTGGTAAGCATAAGCTCGATCAGCAGAAGAAGGCTTCTGGGGAGGACGGCTTGGAGGAGTAATCTTCCAGATCGTTTTCTATAAGAGTTTGGGACGGGGTCCGGTGCGGCGGCATCGGCCCCCCTTTTTTTTGTTGTGCAACGATTTGTTATGCCCCCTCGGGGGGCTGTTGCTACCGCTGCCCGAAACGTTTGCATGTCGATATTGTTGCGCTCTACCCGCTCGCTACAATGGGCATCGTGCTGCGTTAGAAGGAGAGTTTACGGTGTCTGAACAGGTGAATTGTGGTTTTACTCATGCGTTTGGTGCACGGTTGCTCAATCATGCGGATAGCGCAGCTCTACCGGTTGATGCACACGACTTTTCCGATGCAATCAATCGGTGTTTACTCGTCGATAAGACTATGTTTATTGCCGATATATTGGACAGTGAAGCACCTGTTGCGCTTTGCTGTCGGCCCAAGGGTTTTGGCAAGAGCATGAATTTATCGATGCTCAAGTGCTATTTGGAACGACCTGATCGCCGGCTGCCGGATCGAAGCCTGTTCGCTGGTACCCAGATTTGGCAGGCGGGCGGCGGTCGCTATCGTGATGAGTACGCGAGTTATCCGGTCATCATGCTCGACTTTACAGCTGCCGCTTCGAGGCATGGCGCTGGTGCTGCGGCAGCAATTCGCGGGGCTGTCGTGCGCGAGTGCGCCCGATTACTGCCGCTGCTTGCCGCGCCTGATCTGTCAAGACGTGAGGTTCGTCTTATCGAGAGGGCGGCGCGTGGGGTGGCCAGCGATAAGGAGATCGATGCGGCGCTTGGCGTGCTTATTAAACTGCTCCAGGCAGCTTTCGATGAGCAGGTTGTTCTTCTGATAGACGACTACGACGCGGTATGTCCAAAGCGTTTGGACGCTAAGGACGACGGTAGCGTGGATTCCCTAGAGTCGCTCAGCCGAATGTTGTTCGACACCATTGCCGATGCCGGCGACTCGTTGCGATTGACGTGTCTGATGTGCGAACGCCCCGGTCATGCCGAGTTTGCGTTGTCCCAACGTGGGGTTTCCTATCGGTCGGCGACAGCGTTGTCGAGTTGGTGTGATCGATGGTTCGGTTTTTCGGACGACGAAGTCCAAGTGCTGTTGGATTGCATCGGTCGCAACGGCTGTCTGGATGACGCGCGTGAGTGGCTCGAGGGCTATCTGCTTGGTGGTTTTTATTGCTCGAGCCCGGAGCGCGTGGTGGACTACGCACATCGCGGTTGCGTCGCGCCCGTTCGGGCAGATCTGTATGGTTACGCCGACCGTCTGAGCGCATGCGTCGGCGACTGGAATCTCATGCGCCTGTCCGCATTGTTCGATTTACTTGAGGCGCATGGGTTTATTGAGGTGCCAGTGCATGTGCATGCCGAGGAGGCCGATGCCGCCAAGCCCGAAGATATCTGGACAGCGCTGTATCTGTCTGGATTTCTTACGACGGACATGACGGGGCATTCGGAAAACGGCGCGTGCCTTCGTTCCCTGCGTCTGCCTAATAACGAAGTGCGTCAGGCGCTCCGTCTTGTAATTCTGGAATGGTTTGAGTGCGCCGTTGAGGACGTTGGAGTTATCGACTCGTTCCATGACGGGCTGTGTCGAGGAGACGAGGACACTGTAAAGCAAGCTTTGAGCTGTGCTATCAGCGATCTGGGCATCGATGTGGGCCAATCAGATATGCCGACAGCCTATCATCTGGCGCTTCAGGGGCTCTGCTTTGGACTGCCCGGCTATTGCAATCCCAGCTCCAAGCGAAGTGGCGTCTCGGATCGCTGGGATATCCAGGTGATTCCCACCGGTCGGGTGTTTGACGTGGCCGACACGCTCGGCATGCTCGATGAGCGACCGCTCATTACGGTCAACATGTTGTACGACCCTGGCGTCGATGCCCTGGGCCTGGAACTGTTGGCGGTTCAGGCGCTGCTCGACATAGAGCGCGACGGCATCGATGATATCCGCGTGCCGCGCCCCGCCGTCGGGCGCATGCGTTGGGGCTTTGGCTTTGACGGTCAGCGTGTGTCCGTGGTGTGTCAACGACTGTAGCGGCGGGCGAAAGCCCTTTACTACTCGGCGTCCTTCAGGGGCGGCATGGGCTTCCAGTTGGGATCCTTAACGATCTTGCGGGCGTCCTTCATGCCGCGGCGCAGCGCCGGAATGCCGGTCTTAAAGCATTTGTCGACTGCTGCCAGACGAATGAACTCCTTGCAGAAGGTCGCGGCATTGCCCAGACGGAACAGCATGGGGTGGTAGTCACCGTAGATCTGCATATAGCGAGCGAGGAAGCCTCGGTTGCGCATGATGTAGTAGCGGTTGGTGTCGCTCGTGGAGTTGAGCTGGCGCTTACCGGCGATGTCCCAGTTAGAGACGGCGCGGGCGCGCTTGAGCACCACGTCGGCGACCACGGCGGCGGGGAAGTGCTGGCTGGCTACGTAACCGTAGCAGGCATCGTCGCCGTAGATAAAGAAGCGCGCATCGGGCAGGCCAATCTTGTCGACCACGCGTCGCGAGAACATGCCGCCCTCAAAGCACAGCTGGTTCATGGAACGGTAGCCCTCGGGACCCAGATCCCACTTGGCGATGGGGTTGGGAATGCCGAGCGAAAGGATGAGCTGGTACTGCCAAAAGAAGGCGCCGCCGTCAAAGTCCAAGCGCGAACCCTGGATAACATCGTAGCGGTCGGTCCACTTGGCCAAGCGCTCGATGCCTTCGGGGATGACGAGCACGTCGTCATCCATCACCCAGAACCACTGGGCGCCTAGGTCGTAGGCGCATTTAGTGCCGGCCGAGAAGCCGCCCGCACCGCCGCCGTTTTCGAGCTGCGGGGCGTAGATGACACGGTCGGTGCCGCCCTGCGCGTCGGGCTGCTCGGTGTCGATGCCCCACAGGTTGGCCAGGCGCTCGTTGAATGCGGTGCACATGGCCTCGGTCTCGCGCGAATTCTCGTTATCGACAATCACGATGCGCCAGGGCGTTGCCGTGAGCTCGGTCATAGATTCGAACAAGTTGGCCAGGAGTTCCTGGCGCTTGTACGTAACGACGACGATGGCGAGCTTATCGATGGGAGCGGGAAGGGTTGAAGGCATGGGGCAATATATCCTTTCACGCGCGGCGCGCATGCGCTGCACGGAAGCTATCGAATACGTCCTTGGGACTGTCCTATTGTAAAGGCTCGGCGCACCTTGGCGGCAAGCTTTGAATAAAACGCAGGAACCTGCCACGGGCCCGCCGCATGACGTGCGGCTACTTTGCCCGCAAGAGGCTCCATAGATTATATAAACGCCCGCTGGCGCGCTGACCCTTTGATACCATGAAACGACAGGTATTTCCTAAGGAGCACATTTGTCTACTAACGCCTCTGGCAGCCCTGTTCTGTCGCTGCTTATTCCCATTTACAATGTTCAGCGCTACCTGCGCGAGTGTCTCGATTCCGCCCTGGCGCAGACGCTCAAGGATATTGAGATCATCTGCATTAACGACGGGTCGACCGACAACTCGCCGGCGATTATCCGCGAGTATATGGAGCGCGATGGGCGCGTCAAGATGATCGACAAGGCCAACAGCGGCTACGGCGACTCGATGAACCACGGTCTGGAGATGGCGCGTGGCAAGTACGTTGGCATCTTGGAGTCCGATGACTTTATGGCGCCCGACGCACTCGAAAAGCTTGTCTCGGCCGCCGATAGCAATAATGCCGACTTTGCGAAGGCGAACTTTGATTTCTACTGGTCTAAGCCCGAGGAGCGCCGTTCGCTGCACGAGATGTTTAAGGCAAGGGATTGTGGCAAACCGGTGCATCCCAGCAATACGACGCAGTTCTTTAAGCAAAAACCGTCGATTTGGTCGGCCGTGTACCGTCGTGATTTTCTTGAGCGCAACGGTATCAAGTTCCTGCCGACTCCGGGGGCATCCTTTCAGGACACGTCATTTGCCTTTAAGGTGATCGCGTGTGCCGAAAAGGCTATTTACCTGCATGATGCCGTGTTGTCGTATCGCCAGGACAACGAGAATTCCTCGGTCAATTCTTCGGCTAAGGTCTTTTGCGTCAATACCGAGTATGCCGAGATTGAGCGTTGGATTCGAGAGGATTATGCCCGCGACCACGCAAGTGATGACGTCGCGCGCATGCTCAAGTTCAATCAGCTCATTAAGTACGATTCGTATATGTGGAACTACGTGCGCCTGGCGCCTAAGTTCTATAAGGAGTTCCTGGTTCAGATGGCTAAGGAATTTCAGGCGGCCTTGGACGCGGGGGAGTTTTCGCTTGACGACCTCAAGCCGTGGAAGCGCGCGAATCTCGCTGCCATCCTCAAAGATCCTGAGGGTTGGGTTGACGAGCATCCGAGTTTTGCGACGGATGGTGCCTTGGGGCGTGCTAAGTATTACGCCTCGGTTGGAGGCCCAGGCGTGGTCGCCGCCTTCCTCATCGAATCGCTAAGGGGGTAGGTCGGCATGGGAGAGGCCTCGTGCCCTAAAGCTACCATTGTCGTCCCCGTTTACAACTCTGCGCGCTCCATTCAGCGATGCCTCGATTCGCTGCTGGCCCAGTCCGAGCGCTCGATTCAGGTTGTGTGTGTCAACGACGGTTCGACTGATGATTCGTTGAACGTGTTGCGTCAGATCGCGCAGGCCGACGATCGCGTACTGGTGATTGACCAGGAAAACGCTGGCGTCTCGTGTGCTCGAAATGCCGGTATCGATGCCGCCGAGGGCGAGACCGTCTTTTTTGTGGATGCCGACGATTACATCGATGCCCAGACGGTCGAGCGCGTGCTGCATGCCATGGAGTCTGCAGATGCCGAGGCCGCCGTTTTTGGCGGCGTCTGTGAACCTGCCGATGCTGCCCCCAAACGCGTCCAGCAACTCATGAGCCCCAAAGCCGGTACCTTCGGCGCCCGTGATCCCCAACTGCTGTTCCATTCGAATGCGCAGCCCTATGCCTGTCGTGCGGCTTTTTCGCGCGAGCTGCTCAATCGCGAAGGCATTCGCTTTGCTCCCGGCTTGGCCTTGGGCGAGGATGTCGTATTTCAATTTGCGGCCTATGCGCTTGCCCGCAAGACCGTTGTCATGCCGGACAAGTTCTACCACTACGTGATGGAGAGCGAATCGGCGACGCACGAGTTCAACAGTGCCGAGGCTCGCGCCAAAAAGCTTGACTCCCACATGAGGATGCTCGAGGAGGTCTTGGAGGACTGGGTGGCCTACGGTCTTTTGGACCTGTGCCCCGGCGAGCTGATCACCTGGTTCTTGGACCTTATCGTGTTTGATTTGGCACGCTTGGACGCTAATGACTACCGCCGTGTAGCCGTTCGCGTCAATATGGATCTCACGACGTTTTTGGGAAGGGAGTGGACGGATATGCCTGCTAAGGGCGCCGTTCGCCGTGTTGCCCACAAGCTCGTTGTGGCGACCTCGGGCGTTTCGATGGCAGACGCCACGCTGTTCTATCTTTCGACTCGCGGTCTCAAAGCCTGCCTGGAGCGCTTTATCTAATTCCAAGCGCTGCCGCCCGCCGCAACTCGGCTGCTAAAATAACCCTGTTACACGCTATTCAACAGGAGGTTCTCTTGCAGAACTCTGATACCCCTAAAGTTTCGCTGCTTGTCCCCATCTGCAATGTCGAACGCTACCTGCGCGAGTGCCTTGATTCCGCCGTGGCGCAGACGCTCAAAGACATCGAGATCATCTGTATCAACGACGGTTCTACCGATAGCTCGCCAGATATCATCCGCGAGTACATGGAGCGCGACCCCCGTGTAAAGATGATCGACAAGGCCAACAGCGGCTACGGCGACTCGATGAACCGCGGCCTGGAGATGGCGCGCGGCGAGTACGTGGGCATCCTTGAGTCCGACGACTTTATGTTTGAGGATTCGCTCCAAAAGTTGGTCGCCAAGGCCGATGCTGAGCATGCCGATGTGGTAAAGGGCGACTTTTACCTGTATTGGTCCACGCCCAGCGAGCGCCGTGAACTGTTTGGGATTATCGACGAGCATATGACGGGCGCCGCGTATCGCCCCGTCGACCGCCCGGGCATCTTCTACCGCAAACCTTCCATTTGGTCGGCTATCTATCGGCGCGAGTTCCTCAACGACAATCAGATTCGGTTCCTTCCCACGCCGGGTGCCTCGTATCAGGACGCAGGCTTTAACTTTAAGGTTTGGGCTTGTGCCGAACGTGCCGCGTTTATTGCGGACCCCATTTTGTGCTATCGTCAGGATAACGAGAAGAGCTCCGTTAATTCGCCCAACAAGGTGTTTTGCGTTTGCGACGAATATGCCGAGATGCAGCGCTTTTTGGAAGAGCGCCCCGAGCTCAAGGCTCAGCTCCAGGGGATTTTAATGCGCATGAAGGTCGATACGTACCGTTGGAATGATGAACGTCTGGTCGATGAACTGCGTGAGCAGTTTTGGAAGAAGGCATCTCCCGAGCTCAAGGCCGATTGGGATGCCGGTCGCTTTGACCTGTCGCTGTTCGATCCGCGTGGCGAGACCGACTTGCGCCTGATGGTCAAGTCTCCCCGCGCCTATATCGATTCGCGCTTTGACTTTAAGAAGCCGGGCAAGATCAATACGTTTAAGCATTATTTTAAGATCGGCGGCCTGCCGCTGGTCTGGCGCGTGCTGACGTATCAGCGCACCCACGGCGACAACCCGCACCCCGATGACGTTCCGGCCGCACAGTAGGAGCGAGTGGCTATGGCTACCCCCAAGATTTCCGTTGTCGTTCCCATCTATAACGTGGAGGAGTGCCTGGCCTGGTGCCTGGACTCCCTGCTTGCGCAGGACATGCCCGATTGGGAAGGCGTGCTGGTCAACGATGGCTCGCCGGACGGCTCGCGCGATATTGCGGCTGCGTATTGCGAAAAGGACGCGCGCTTTACGCTGGTCGATAAGCCAAACGGGGGCCTGTCGAGTGCGCGTAATGCCGGCATCGCTGCGTCCACGGCGCCTATCGTCGCGTTTTTGGATTCCGACGACCGGTTTACGCCCGATGCATGCCGTGTAATCGTCGATGCCTTTGAGCGCGAGCGCTGTGATGTTTTGACCTTTGGCGCGAATCCGTATCCGCTGGAGGCGGGGTATCCGTGGCTTAACTATGTACTGAGCCCGCGCGATGTGTCGTTTGAAGGCTATGGCTCCGACCTGCTGTTTAAGGAAGCGTCTCGCCCCTTTGCATGGCGCACCGCTTGCAAGCGTGAGTTTTTGCTGGGCAACGGGATCGTGTTCGACGAAACCGTTAAGTATGGCGAGGACCAGGTCTTCGATTTTGCCGTGTACGGTCGCTCGCGCAAGACCGCGCTTATTTCGAACAAGCTGTATGACTACCGCGTGGCGCGCAAGGGCTCGCTCATGGACACCATGCGCTATGACGACGAGACGCGTCTGCTGGAGCATGTGAAGATTTACTCCGCTGTGCTGGCTGACTGGCAGCGCGACGGTCTCGATGTCCAGTATGCCGATGACCTGGCGTACTTCCTATGCGATCTGGTGCTGTACGATGCGCTCAGGTTGCTGGGTTCGGACTGCGGCAAGGTGTTTGCTGCCGTTGCCACGGCGCTTGCCGGTTCTGCCGTGGGCAGCGATGCTGCGCTCGCACAATGCGCTCCTTCTGTTGCTGCTATGGTGCGTGCGGCGCTTACCAGCAAGGCCCCCAATGCCCGTGCATGTAAAAAGCTCATGTTCGATTACGACGTCTTGAGGTTTGGGCGCCTGGGTGCCTGCAAACGCATGGCAGCGAACGCCCTGGGAAAGCGAGAAGTGTAGATGAGTATCAAGCGTTTGGCGCTTTGCCGCAGTCAGGGCCGTCTGTTTGTGCTGCTTCGTTTTGCCGGTCAGGATGTCACCGCGCTTATTGAGCGGGAGGGTTCTCAAGCGTTTGCCCATGCGACGACGAGCGGCTCTTGTGTGCCGTCGCTGGTACTCCCGGTCGATCATGGCCGTGTGCTGGCGCTTTGCCCTTCCGTTTCCGATTACGAACGCGAGCTCGCCGTCTTGGTACTTCCGTTTTTGGATGGCTCGTCGATGGATGCCGTTTTTGCATTCGGTGGCCAAAGGTTGGGCTCTATTCGCCTCGATAGCCGCGTGGCCAAGCTGGAATCCAAGATTAACTACAAAGCAAAGCCTGCGCTGTGTGCGCTTATCCGCGATGCGCAGCGTGGCGAATGCTGCGGTCGCTACGAGATCGATGCCATTCGCTATTTGCCGGCAGACGCCGGCGCGGTGTGGCGCTATGAGGTTACGTGGGTGGGAGACTCCAAGTGCACCCCTGAGCTCCAGATTTTCGATGCGCATATGAATGCCATCGATGTCACCGTGCATGTGTTTGAATCGCAGATCGATGTGCCGCAGCGCAACGGTTGCCGCGTCAATAAAACGTATTTGAGCGTTGAGATGCCCCAGGATATACGTGATTTTGTCGCGATTGCGGCTGATCCCACGGGCCTAATCCAGAGCGGTTTTTGCGCCATGGATGGTCGCCTGTACAACGGCATTGTCGACGACAGCTGGAACCGCATGAAGGACGCGCGTGCAGACGACGCAGCTTATCGACGTTGGTTTGAGCAACATCGCGCAAAGCCGGGCGATTTAGCGTGCCAGCGTGTCGCTTCGGTGGCTTTTGCCTATAGACCACTCGTGAGTATTGTGGTGCCGTGCTACAAGACTGATCGGGAATACCTGCGCGAGCTGCTGGACTCGGTGCTAGTCCAGAGTTATGACAACTGGGAACTGCTCCTTATGGATGCCTCGCCTGAATGGGATGCGGTGGCCGCCCTTGCGGCAGGTGCCAACGACGAGCGCATCCGTCGCATCGAGCTTCCCGGCAACGGCGGCATTGTGGTCAACACCAACGCAGGTATCGAGCAAGCGACGGGCGACTACATCGCGTTCTTGGACCATGACGACATCCTGGAACCGGACGCGTTGTTCCACTATGTTGCCGCGCTGAACAAGGCTGCCGAGGACGAGCGTCCCCAGGTCCTGTTCTGCGACGAGGACATGTTCCAGAAAACGGGGGAGTGGGGCCAGCCGGTCTTTAAGACCAAGCTCAACGTCGACCTGCTCTATAGCCATAACTGCGTGACGCATTTCCTGATGGTGCAGAAGGCGCTTATTGATCGCATTGGCATGTCGCCGGAAGACGTCGCGGGCGCCCAAGATTACGACCTGACGCTCCGCTGCCTTGCGGCGGGCGCGCGGTTTGAACATGTTGCGCACGTACTGTATCACTGGCGCGTGCATCCCGGTTCAACCGCCGACGGTTCTGCCGATAGCAAGCCGTATGCTATTGAAGCTGGGCGCCTTGCGCTTCAGCGCCACTTTAACGCGCTGGGCATTTGCGGAACGGTCGAGGAGGCCGAGACGCCGTTTGTCTATCACATGCGTTATGCGCTGCCGGAGTCTGCGCCGCTGGTGAGCATTGTGATTCCCACTAAGGATCACGTTGAGACGCTCGATGCCTGCGTGATGTCGATCGCTCAGAAGGCAACGTATACCAATTACGAGATCGTCTTGGTGGAGAACAACAGCGAAGCCCCGGAGACGTTTGCGTATTACGAAACCCTGCCAGAGCGCGTGGCTGCAGCATCCGAAGGCAAGGGCATCGCGCGTGTTGTGTGCTGGCCGGGCGAGTTCAATTACTCTCAGATCATCAATTTTGGTGTGAAGCACGCCAAGGGCGACTACCTGCTGCTGCTCAACAACGATACCGAGGTCATAAGCCCGGACTTTATCGAAGAGATGATGGGCTATCTGCAGCGTCCCGATGCGGGCGTGGTGGGCGCCAAACTCTACTTTGCCGATCATCTGGTGCAGCATGCCGGCATTTTGGTTGGCGTGCGTGGGGCACTTGCCCATGCCAACCAGGACTTCTCGGCAAAGCGCGAGGGCTATCTTGCCCGCGCTGTGCGCCCGGGCAACTTTAGCGCCGTAACGGGTGCCTGCCAGATGGTGCGACGCGACGTATTTGAGCGCGTCGGCGGCTACAACGAGGAATTCGCCGTTGGCTTTAACGACGCAGACTTTTGCCTGCGCGTATGGGAGGCGGGCTACCACACCATCTATACGCCTTATGCCGAGCTGTATCACTACGAGTTCACCTCGCGCGGCAGGGAAAAGGCCAACGAGGAAAAGCTGCGCCGCTGGAAGCGCGAGCAAGCGCTGTTTATGCAGCGCTGGCCGGAGTTTTTCTTGACGGGTGATCCGTGGTTGGGGCCTAACTTATCTGCCGAGAGTGAGTATTTCTCGCTTTAGACAATGGTTTAACTGCTGTCGAGAACCGCTAAGACCACTAAGGGCTATGCCTATCTGGTGCAAATGGTCGGTTACTCCATTTGGCAGCGCGCCAACTTGCATCGTGCCAAAAGTGCCATTGTGAGCGAACACGATGTCACCGAAGGCATTGCGCTGGCAGAGGCTCGTTTTCACGATGTTGTTCACGAGCCCGCGATTTCTGGACTGGGACTTAACGATATCAAATACCTTTTGGCGATGTGCGAGGATAAACAACAGTCCAAATCAGCCGAGATTGCTAAGCGCATGGGTAAAAAGACCAATGAGATCAGCTCTATTAGGGCCAAATTGCTACAAAGAGAGGTTATTCAGGCACCACAGAGGGGCTACGTGCAGTTTGCCGTGCCGGACCTAGATATCTATCTGCGAGAGAATGCTGCGGAGATTCTCGAGCGGTTCTAAATCGAGGCATGAATAGCCGCCGGTTAACTGCCTTTGTCGACTTGGCTCGCGTCCCCCCCCCCAATCTAGTAGACTTTAAACCGTTGCTAGATTAGGGGGATTTTCAATGAAACGCTCCATGAAACTGGTTTCTGCGAGGACCTCGTGCTGGTGGGGGACGTCAGCACCGGCAAGACGCACATGGCCTCGGCGCTGTGCATGCTGGCGTGCGAGCGGAGGATGGAGGCCCGCTTCTTCACCGCGTCATCGCTCGTCATGCGGCTGCGGCGCGCCCGCGACGAGGGGCGCCTTGACCGTGAGGCCGCGCTCATCGGCTGCGCTAGGCTGCTCGTCATCGACGAGCTCGGCTTCCTGCCGCTGGATCTCGACGGCGCGCGCGCTCTTCTAGGTGTTCGCCGACGCCTACGAGCGGCAGTCGGTGGTCATCACCACGAACCTGGAGTTCAGCCGGTGGGGCGCGGTGTTCGGCGACGACCAGATGGCGGCGGCCGTGCGCATCGCCAGGGCCACGGCCATGTGGGTCTTGCCCCTGCCGGTCTTGCCGAAGAACACGAGGTCCTCGCGGGGGCCGACGAAGCCCAGCGAAAGCATGTCGTCGCGGCCCCAGCCCTCGGAGAACCGCACGTGCGACCAGTCGAACCCCTCGGCCGACTTGTGCACGGGGAGCCTCGCCTGCCTGAGCAGCCGTGCCCTCTTGGTCGCGTCCCTGTGCGCGAGCTCGGCCTCGAGCATGGCCCTGCAGCCCGCCACCTGCGTCCTCTATCTTGTCCACGTCGATCATTCCCTCCTGCCTTTGCTCGTTGCCGATACGACGCACCGACAACGTTAAGGCATGCGGTCTGGTCGGCGTGGCCGTGCTCAAAACCGAAAAACTATCGTGCTCAATTCTGAAAATCGGATGTGATCAAACCCGCAATCACGACGTTAACAAACACAAATAGGCCGGCGCCAACGACAGGCTCGCCCCGTCGAGGCGGGCTGGGATATAATTTCCTAGAAGGAGGCCAAGGGAGGTTCGATGAAGAAGGGCATGAGCATCAATTCCCTCATGAAGCACATGAGGACGAATCACGGTATGGAGGATTTGCGGGGGAGCGACAGAAAGATACTGCTGAGAAACATGGGCTATTTCCATGGCTATAAAGGCTTCCGGTTTGTCCGAAAGCCCAAAAATGCGCTCCCCCTCCCTTCGTTCGATGCACTCATGGACATATACGGGTTCGATTCCGCCATCAAGGCTGCAATCTACCCGGAGATAATGTTCATCGAAACGGCGGTTAAAAACATAGTCTTGGCCAGAATACTTGAGAACATAGAGGACCCCGGGCTGGCGACCTTCTTAAAGCGCGGCCTCCGGACATGCAGGGATGTCAACGGAAGGGTCGTGAACGGGCAGATGGGGGAAAAGCTCAAGCTCAAGAGCCAGCTTCAGAACATCGTGAGACGGAGTTACAAAAACGATCTCGTGAAGCATTATGTCGATCGCGACGATGACGCGCCCGTTTGGAGCATTTTCGAGGTGATGACCCTCGGCGATCTCACAAGCGTATGCAGAAGCCTTCCCGATGAAATCCTCGCCGATATCGCAAGCGACCTAGGTCTCTTACATGCGAACCCCGGCATCGTCATCAACATCGTCGAGACGATTCGTCCCTTAAGGAACGCGGTCGCCCATAACGGGGCGGTATTTGATTCGAGGTTCAGCCAATCGGTTAAGTATCCCAAGACCGACAGAAACCTGGCCGCGGTTGGCGAGCTTCTCGATGAGGATCTTTCTATCGGGTACAGGTTGAATTTCAATTCCATAATCGACTACATCGTTCTCCTGGCCTACCTATTGACCTTGCTAACGCATCAGAAGAAGCGTTCCAGAGATTTTCTTCGGAAATGCCTGCGGGAGCTCGAGAAGCTCGAGAGCGCTGTCGGGGTTGATACGTACATGATGATCGTCGGAAGCGGTGACCGGCAGAAATACGGATTTATTGAGGGGTTCATCGATGGCTACGGGCGCAAGCGGTGACGTTCCTTCCGTGTGCTAATATGTGCAGAGAGAAACGGCGAAACGCCGTGGGAGGGGCCGATCAGTCGACTCCTCCCTTTTAATATGAGTTGAACATTGCCAAGAGGCAAAACCGGCCCGGCCGCCCGCGGAGCTACCGCGCACGGCCGGGCCTACCTATCTTCACCCCTGTATCACTACGAGTTCACCTCGCGCGGCAGGGAAGAGGCCAACGAGGAAAAGCTGCGCCGCTGGAAGCGTGAGCAAGCACTGTTCATGCAGCGCTGGCCGGAGTTCTTCCTCAGCGGCGATCCGTGGTTGGGGCCAAACCTATCTGCCGAGAGCGAGTATTTCTCGTATTAAGGCAATGGGTTTAGGAAGTCCTGAACTTTCTTTCGCTATGAGCTTGGAAGAAAGCAATGGTGGACTATTAACTAAGTCATATTACGAAAGCTCGATACTTCCGCGATAAGTTTATACAGCCTTATATAACTCGATATTATTCGATATAGTCTGCGATAATTATTTAACCGATGATTGGCTGTTAATCGATTCCCTAGAAAGGCAAACAAGTGAGCGCCACAGCATTCCATAATCCGTTTCGTCCCACTGCCGGCGCTGAGCCTCCGCGCATAATTGGTCGTGATGATATTGCCCTTGAGTTTACCGAGAGTTTGAATGCGGGAATTGGTGCACCTGCGAGGCTCATGCGTATTGCTGGACCGAGGGGCTCCGGAAAAACTGTTTTGCTCTGCGATCTTAGGGATCGTGCGCGAGAGCTTGGATGGAAGACCGCTATTGTTTCTGCTGGCCCTAACCTATTGCTGGACTTGAAGGATCAGGTTGCTGATTCTTCCCTTGCGGCCAATGCTTCGGTCGGTGTAAACGCCGGCTTTGTTTCTGCGAAAGTCGATGTTGCACCCAAAGAGTCGAGCCTTAGAAAGTTGCTAAGTTCGGCGGCGAAGTCATCCGAGGGTCTTTTTATTGCCATCGATGAAGTTCAGGACGCTCCGATTGACGATATGCGTGCCATTGCGTCTACGGTTCAGCTTTTGATAGGGGAAAAAGTAGATATCGCACTTGCCTTTGCCGGGTTACCCGCCGGTGTTATGGATCTTATTAACGGCAAGGCGCTTACGTTCTTGCGTCGTGCCCTCCCCGAAGATCTGGCGCCTATCAACCAGGTGGAGGTAGCGCTCTCTATGGGCGATAGCTTTGTCGCGACTGGCTTGACCATAGAGGACAATCTCCTGTCGAGAGCCGCTAAGGCCACTAAGGGCTATGCCTATCTGGTGCAAATGGTCGGTTACTCCATTTGGCAGCGCGCCAACTTGCATCGTGCCAAAAGTGCCATTGTGAGCGAGCGCGACGTCACCGAAGGCATTGCGCTGGCAGAGGCTCGTTTTCACGATGTTGTTCACGAGCCCGCGATTTCTGGACTAGGACTTAACGATATCAAATACCTTTTGGCGATGTGCGAGGATAAACAACAGTCCAAATCAGCCGAGATTGCTAAGCGCATGGGTAAAAAGACCAATGAGGTCAGCTCTATTAGGGCCAAATTGCTACAAAGAGAGGTTATTCAGGCACCACAGAGGGGCTACGTGCAGTTTGCCGTGCCGGACCTAGATATCTATCTGCGAGAGAACGCCGAGGAGATTCTCGAACGGTTCTAGGTCGAGTGAGGGCGACGTCATGTTCTTTAAGACTGCTATCAGCGTCGATTGCCATATCGGGTTTTTCTGGGGCGGCAGTCCCCGTGATAATAGAGATGTGGCATTCATCGTCGCCCGCTAATCAGATTTCGTCTATCTATAACATTGCGTGTTTTAATTTGCAGGAACAAAGATATCATTCGCAAAGCGTGAGGGTTATCTTGCCCGTGCACAACTGTTTTCGTTGCTAGACACCAAAAGCAACCCTTTTAGTTGCATGAGACATAATGCAACTGTTTTCGTTGCTATATACCAAACGCAACCCTTTTAGTTGCAAGAGACAAAATGCAACGGTTTTCGTTGCCTGATGCCAAACGCAACTCTTATTATGTAGTTGTTAGCTTTCTCACATACATTCATTTACAACAGGCATCTACGAATTCAGCCGTCTCATATATTCCTTATAAGGCATGAGAAAATGAACCCGATACATGGTATTCAGCGCTAAAAGAGACGAAATGGACATACCGTCTCTATGCTGCCGATACGGCATCGCGAACAACCCCTTCGCGCGGTTGCCCTTGCCCTTGAGCGACTCAGGGAAGTAGATCTCGTCGAGCTCGCCGCCGCAGCCCCGCCCGGCCCTGAATGGGGGCAGTGGGCCGAGAGGCACTCGATCAGCCTATGGCGCATGGCGTAGGCGGTCTTGAGGCAGACGCGGCTGCGCTCGACCTCGTAGGCGGAGCCGGCCGTGTCGTCGAACGCCGCCGCGCGGATCACGTCCCTGACGGACTCAATCGCGCGGCGGCGCTCGGTCCCGCTCAGCTTCGCCATGTCCCGTTTGAAGGCGATTACCAGGTCCTCGGCGTTCATGCTGCCCCGCGGTCTACGAGGCTAACGATATGGCGCCGTGGGGACAGATGTGTGTCAATCCTGGTCTAACAGAGCTTTTTTAATTGACGCGCCCATATAAATCTTTTCTGCATACTCGACTGCTTCTGCAGCCTCTGCGGCGCTCCGTAATTGGTAAAGCGACCTGACAGAGAGTGGAATTCGATGTCATAGCTGGCGTCTTCATCGGAGGACAAGACTGCTTGATGACTATATGTTTTCATCTCTAGCCATCTCAGGCTATTATAAATATATCCGTTGGCAGCTTTTACGATTTCCGGTACGTTCCAATCGGAATCATTTTTTGGTAGTTGATAGACATGACTTCTGCTTCGTATGTGCATTCAGTATTATTGCACTGGATAAAATCAACTGCATCTAATTTAGCTAGATCGGGAAGCGATATTGCATGGCGCTAAGCTTGACACAGAAAGAAACATATCGGGAGACGCTGGCTAATCTCGTTGCCAAGCAAAACGATGGCGCCTCCATTGTTTCCGCAAAGAAGGAGCTGGAAGCGCTATCGACTTCTCTCGTCCCGCGAATGCTTTACCGCTATCGACCTCCAAGTGAATACGCTTTTGCCGATCTAGAAAACGCGACTGTTACATTTTCTCATCCAAAGGTTTTCAGCGATCAGTGCGACTCGGTACCGATCTATAACTGGAATGGTATAGATGAAATCGAAAGAGATCTCAATGATGATGAACAAGCGTTAAAGATAATAAATCAAATTGATTTTAGACGACTTGCGTTTGTTTTAGGGGTTCTGGGGGCTCCTTTTAATCCAGCAAGAATAGATGAGTTCGAGATACTATCCGATGAGGGAAAAGTTAGTCTTTTTCGCTCGGCTGTTAAAAACTTGCGCTTATTTGTTGGAGGATTTGTTGCCCCAGTTCATCAGAATAGCTGCCGAAATTGTTGTCGCATTTTGTGCCTAACGGACAATCCTAGCGATTCGAATATGTGGAATGTATATTCCGAAAGCCAAGCGGGTTTCGTTCTTGCTTACGACAGAGAAGCTATTCGCAATTGCAACATAGCTAACGGAATGCGCACTGAATTATTACCAATTTTATATGATGACGAACCATTTAATTGCGACCCTCAAATTGCTTGGACTGCTGCTAGGATGCTTGGTCTTAATGTGAGCAGTGATGACATGCTTAGTGATCTACGGGCAATTTACAGAAAGGGCAGTGTGTTTGAGCGGGAGAACGAATATCGTGCCCGTCTTGTACCAGAGCCAGATGAGCTTGAGATGAATTATGTACAACGCCCATGCAAGCCGTTGCGAGTTATTCTTGGGAGCAGGATGACTCAAGAGGATAAAGAGCTTTGCATTTGCGCGGCGAATAAACTGGATATTCCTGTAGATGAACAGTGCTAGTTATCCTTTAATAGTGCCGTATAGTCAATTATTTGTCAGCTGAATCGGGCGTCAGTAGACTTCTGAGCTGGCGATTGCTATATCTACGGGGGCATTTCGAAAGATAATTTGGTGTAATTTACGTTAACGGGAGTTGCTTGTCTATGAGTTTATCTTTATCAAATTGGGATTACTACTTGGTTCTTGAAAGAGAGCTTGTTAATTCCTTTAATTATGTTGAGCTGAGCAACGATAATTTCTCAACTTATTCAGTTGAATTTGCAAAGATGCTTTTATCGATTTGTTCTGAATTTGATTCGGTTTTTAAAGATTATGTCGAACTTCGATCCGGAAATAGACCATCTAATATCAAGGAAGCATTCGAGTGCCTGTCTGCTTTGAATGATATTGCCTTTGTAAATGAGGTAGTTGACATTGCGATTAACCAGAGTATTTCACTCAAACCTTTTAATGCGTGGATAAATGGAATGTATGCAAAATTAACTTGGTGGGATAGCTATAACGCTGTGAAACATGATCGTGGTACGTATTTTAGAAAAGCTAATTTGGAGAACTGTTTGAATTCACTGGCAGCTTTATTATGTATCGAAATTGTCAGTTTGAAATGTTTTGGAGTTAAGCGTTTGACTCCAGTTAATCGATTGTTTCGTATACCTAACAAACAACTTTGCCGATCATTGCCGGGCCAAAATGGACAATGGGATTTGGTTATCGATTCTAAGGAGCTGAATGAAACATCAAATATGAGACCTGCAAATTTGATGATAGTGAAGAGCGTGAGCTAGCGATACTTTGGATCGCACAAAAAATAGATGGCGTAAGCGTGGGGGGGGTGATGACGTCTGCCTGACGCAAAACGGCTTTCGCACTAGAATCTGAAATAACCACAAGGAAGGTTCTTGAGAAGGATGAGGACCGCAATGTAGATCTTAGCGGACGCCGCGCCCGACATGTTCGCTGAGCCCCACCTCAGCGACGGGACGATCGACAGCTGGTGCTTATCCGCAGGCTCTCCGATCAGGTGCTTAATTCGATCATAGAAGCCGAGGCCGGTCAGCTTCACTGCAGTGGCGTGAACAGCCGGAACATCTATTGCGAATGTATTCTTAAGACCTGCAGCGTCGACATTGTCGTTGCTCTCTACTATGAAGTGACTCAAGTGGTCACCGGGAATTGAGCCCGTGAGCACGAAATACTGAGCAGTTTAATCAAGAGGGCCGCTTCCCGGGGACTGGGGGCGCAGCTCTCGGCCAATGGTTTCACCGGGTGGTTACTCTGACGTGCTCGAGCAGGAAGGATGGAGGAGATGGTCCATGCCCCTGGACACAGTGAGTGCTATTGTTTTATTGGTTATTGTGTCCTTAACCGCTTATTCGATATCAACTGACATGCAGTCTAATTATGTTGGTTGTTATCTTTATTTTGTCGTTATTAGGTGCTCTTGCGCTAAGGCTGATGGAGCTGATTTTTATGGCATATCCTCCGAAACGTCCAAATAGCCACATAATTGATACAGAGGCATGCTCTTTCGTCACCTCCCTTATGCCTTCTGAAAACTGGGTTGTTCGAGACTTAACAGAACGTGATTTTGGAATCGATAAAATTTTTGAGCGCTTTGAAAACGGATTCGCTACTGGTGAATTAATGGCAATTCAGGTGAAGGGAACAAACAAGCCACTCGAAGATAAACCTGAAATTCCATTTTCCATTGATACGAAGACGCTTTTATACGCTGAAATGTTTGCAATACCTTTTCTTTTAATTAGATGTTCTTTAGCGGATGATGGAGCGTGCTATTTTGTCTGGTTGCAAGAGTATATTCGTGTTCGATTGAATTTCGATAATTCGTCTTGGCGAAAGCAAAGGTCAAATACTATTTTAATTCCAACTTCTAATAGATTGGGCGATACCTCTGCTGAAAGTCGGTTAATCCATATCTCTCGGTTTCCAAAAATGAAAGAGTCATGGATCAAATATTATATAAATACATGTGATTTAGCGTATCGACTTCCGAATTATATTGAGGATGATACCGTCACATTAGATTTCGCAATACAATACGTTTTGCCTGTTCTTGATAGCCTTGAGAAGGCTAATAACATGCTTGGTTTAATTTCCAACCACTTTGTCGCTACTAAATTGAGCCAAGCTATTGAGCTTGGAAAACGTATATGCGACAAAGAGTTTGAAAGCGAATTAACTGATTCGTTTTTTAAATTCGTTTGCCTGTGTTCTGATGTACGCAAATCTATAGATGTGCTATCACTTAGATTCGATGTCGATCATATGAGGTTTTTATATGAGTCCGAAGGCATGGCGGAGTATTAGTGCTCTGTTTTTTCTGCGGGTTGAATGTAATGCGGGATTTCTTGTCGGATACTTTAATCTACTGCTTATCTTCAAGAAAGACCTGAAAGGTATTTTGTTTGACTACGTTTGTGCCTAAGTTGCTTTGAAAGCATGGTTTTTAGAGAATAATCCCCGAGCCTTGCTCCGTGTGGCGGCACGTAAAAGTTGTACTGTGCTTGGGCAGGTAAAAGTCCAAGACGATTAGATATCCGAGAGGATATCGAGCCCGCGTCGGGGAGATAAGGTGAGTCCGCGCCGGGGACTTTAATTCCGGCGGCAATTAGGTTTCCGAAAGGATGCCGTGGCTGGCAGCCAGCAGAAAACCGCTCTACACACTCCTTCCGCGTGCCGCCTGCTCAAACGATTTGCGCCGAAAAGGATATCCGGTTTGTGCCATAAGACGTTGCTGTCGACAATGCACGGGACGGCAAGGACGTGGCGGCTCTCATCAAATTGCAGTCACAAAGATACCTTTTATCGATTCCCTGTTGAAAAACTAAATTGATAGTCTGAGAATAACTTAAGAGAGCCTTAAATCTCGGAGAAAGGATGTCGTATGAATAACCTTCGAGAAAGATGGCGAGGACTAACAGCGCTGGGAGTTGCTGTATTTGCCGCCGCCTGCATGACGGTTGTCCCGGCGCCCTCATTTGCTGATATTGATTCTCTCGTTGGTCTTCAATATATTGATCATAGCGAGTCTCGCAATTTGACAGGTTTCTCTGTTTCTCGTCCTGCTGGAACGTATTATTTCGACAACGATGGCTCGATGCAGACCGAACTCGTTCGGTGCGAGGACGGCAACCTTCGCTATTTCGATCCCGAGACTGGCGTCATGGTCACGAACCAGTGGTATAACGATTACGAAGCCGTTTGGTACTATTTTGGCGCTGACGGGACCGCGGTGTCGAACTGGCAGCTTATCGGCGGGGATTGGTACTACTTCTATCCCGAAAACCACGATATGGCATACGGCCGAGTTCAGATTGATGGCAAAAACTACTTCCTGAACACCCCTGGCGCCAATGCTGATGGCCGCATGCAGCATAGTGGCTGGATTTATGACTCCATCTATGGAAAGTGGCTCTATGCGACTTCCAGCGGCGAGCTGTTGACCGGTTGGCATAATATCGGTGGAACTTGGTACTATTTCAATGAGTACGGTGTCATGCTAACTGGCTGGATCAACGATTCGGGCACCTGGTACTACGCCAACGCCTCCGGCGCGATGGCCACTGGCTGGCTCAACATCGGCGGTGCGTGGTTCTATCTCGACGGCTCGGGCGCCATGGTCGCTAACGGCTGGCGCAGCCTGGGTGGCTCTTGGTACTGGTTCGACGATTCCGGTGCGATGGCCACCGGCTGGCGTCAGGTCGGCGGCGCCTGGTACTACTTTAGCGGTTCCGGCGCTATGGCCCACGACGCCTGGGTCGGCGACTACTACCTCCAGTCTTCCGGCGCCATGGCTACGAATGCCTGGGTTGGCTCCTACTATGTCGGCGAGGACGGCAAGTGGATTCCGGACTACGGTTTAGTTTGGTATAAGAGCGGTAGCGATGTTTACCATACGCATAAGTGTCGTACCGTTGGCAAGGACGCAAAGGGCTATTCGCAGATCTCTATCCAGGAGGCCCGGAGGCGCGGTGCTTTACGAGAGTGCAAGAACTGCCAACAAATTGGCTAACGCATTATTGAGCTAGTTTTGATTGAGGCCCCGTTGCCCTGAGGTGACGGGGTCGCTGCGTGATTGGATACCGTGCTGCTATGAAGAAATGCTCATTCGGGGTGTTGGTCTTTTCGGGCCTTGTTTCTTTGGGACTCCTTTTGGGTTCGCCCTCGATGTTATACGCCCTTGATTCGAATAACACTGACGAAGGTCCCGCATCTAACGTTGCTATTGCTTCTGTCGAGTCAGGCGTTGATGCTCAGCGCGAATCGACCTTCGCTGTCGAGCAGAACTCTCAGGTTGATAATGAGACCCCTTCTGAGGTTTCGAATCAAATTGTTTGGCATCAGGGGTGGATATCACCCGAAGAAGGGGCTGGTTATTGGCGTTGGGGCTTGTCCGACGGAACAATCGCTGTTTCTTCTTGGAGACACATAAACGGTAGCTGGTACTGGTTCGACGACGAAGGTCGAATGGCTCAGGATGGATTGGTTCAAGTCGGGGGTGCAACTTATGGATTCTCCTCTTCGGGTGCAATGCGTGTCGGCTGGTACCTAGATTCTACAGGCCCCACTTCTGCTTGGCGTTATTTCTCCGGTTCTGGCGCCATGGTAAAAGGCTGGCTTTCAGACGGCAGCAACTGGTATTGGCTGGATGATGAGGGCAAGATGGTCCACGATACAATGCTGCAGATCGGGGAAGCCACGTATGGATTCTCCTCTTCTGGCGCAATGCTTATCGGATGGCACCTTGATGCTTCCGTCTGGCATTATTTCTCCGGCTCTGGTGCCATGGTGAAAGGCTGGCTCTCGGATGGGGGTCGTTGGTACTGGCTTGATCCTGCAGACGGTTCTATGGCCACCGGGTTGAAAGAATGTAATGGCACTTCTTATAGCTTTAACAGCTCAGGGGCCATGCTCTCCTCCCAGTGGGCTCTTATTGACAACAACTGGTATTACGCTGACTCCAACGGCTTACTGCATGGAGGCTGGTTACTTCTAGGGAATTCTTGGTATTACCTGGATCCAGGAAGCCATATTATGCTCACGGGCTTTATGCAAGTGGAGTTGTCCACCTATTTCCTTACGAGTTCAGGCGCCATGGCAACAGGCTGGGCACTTGTTGATGGTACTTGGTATTACGCCGCATCAAATGGAGCTATTCAACGAGGACGATGGATAAAGTTCGGAAGCGCCTGGTATTACCTTGATGATGTATCCGGCGCAATGTGTACTGGTGAATTCGCGGTAGGAAACACGCGCTATTTTTCTTATGATTCCGGTGCGATGGCATCTTCGTGCTGGATTAACTTGAGCGACGGTATGGCATGGGCGAAATCGTCTGGAGCACTGAGCGAGCCGTTGCCTACTTCATCTGATGGATCTCCCGTAGTCGCTGATCGTGCTGACTCGTCTTCATTGCCAGGTGTGATTCATATTGGAGACGCGGTTTTCTATGCGGATGCAAACGGTGCCGTCAATGTAGCATCTGGTTGGATTATGTCGAAAGACGCTTCTGACGAAAGCGGCAATACTTGGTATTACGCATCTTCCAATGGTGTCCTTAAGTCTGGTTGGCAATATGTTAACGGTGCGTGGTATTGGATGGATCCTTCCACCTACAAGATGAAGACCGGATGGCTCAATGACCGCGGCACGTGGTACTGGCTTCAGCCTTCGGGCGCTATGTTTGCTAACGGGTGGCTGAAAATCGATGGCGTCGACTACTACTTCAATGCAAGTGGTGCATGGTTGAATACGTCTGGTTCTGTTTTGGGGGTTAATAGGTCCAGCCTGGTCAATTGGCTTATGAGCCACGAAAACGATGGCTATTACCGTGGAACACCCTACGATACGCATCTTAACCAAGAAACATGCATGTATCCAAAGGGTGATCCTCGTTGGGATGGGTATACCGGTATGAACTGCGGCGGATTTGTATCGCATGCGTATATGAAAGCGGGCGGTAATTTAGCTCCCATTGCCGCCGAGCAGAGCCATTCCCCTTGGAGTGGAGGTCCCGGAAGGGGCGGCTGCGTTAACGCTTATCGTTGGTACGGCTACGCTATCGATACGTGCGCGAACGTGACTTATTTCAACTCTATTGATGAGTTGTTGCGCAGTGGCTTGGCTCGTAAGGGGGACATTGTGTTCTTCAATCCTTACAACCCATATGCCGACGATAGCCACATTGGCTTTTTCTGGGGCAATTCGCCGAGCGAAAATTTGTTCTGGCATAGTGATGGTTATGGAAACCGCATCTCCGGTTTGACCGCTTTGGGTCCATCGAAAGTAATATTGATTCGTTAGAATTCTGAGTTGTAGGGGACTCTCTGGATCCCCTACCTTTTTGACATCTAGTTTGAAAGTTTATTTGAAGTCGGTATTCTTGGGGGGGGGTAAGAGTAGGGACTAGGAGTCCTTGGTTTCACCCTGCTGGGAAGTTCTTGTTTACATTGTGGTATTGCGTGCAGTTATTTGTCGTCCTAGATGGCATCTTGTCCAGTTGGATGTTCGGAAATCTTTCACAGCCATGCTGTAAGCTAAACGCAAACAAGAACGAATGACGAGGTTTACATGAGCAAACATCTTAAGTTATTTTCGGCATTGTTGGTGCTGATGGTCCTTGCGCCCATTTCTGTGTTTGTTTTCCCCTCGAACGCGGAAGCTGCGCGGTCCCTAGTTGAGAATTCCTGGCGTTATGAGGATGGGCAATTGGTCGCAGAGGATGCTTCTTCCGAAGAAGATGGAATAGCCTTATTGTCCATGGACATTCTTCCCGATGGGGCTACGGCGCAGGGCATCGATGTCAGTGAGCATCAAGGACGTATTGACTGGAATGCTGTTAAGGCTTCTGGTATCGATTTCGCTATTCTGCGTGTTGGATTTGGCGCTCCATCTTGGGGCGGTCGAGTTGACTATCAATTTAATCGAAATATTTCTGAGTGCGAGCGACTCGGAATTCCCTACGGCGTCTATATCTATTCATATGCTTTTGATAATCAGCAGGCAGCCGATGAGGCATCAATGGTGATCAATTGCCTTTCTGGACATAATCCAAGATTGCCGGTGTATTACGATCTTGAGGATAACTCGATAATTGCAAATGGACGTCAAACCGGAATTGCATCGAGGGCGCAGGTTTTTTGTAATAGGATTTCTGCCGCAGGATATGAGCCTGGTATTTATGCAAATTTAAATTGGTTTAACAACATTTTGACTGACTCTGTATTTAAGAGTAGCTCTTGGGATCATTGGATTGCTCAATATAACTCGCAATGTGACTATACCGGCAATTACAGTTTTTGGCAGTATAAGAGCAACGGAAAAGTCCTTGGAATCAACGGCAACGTTGATATGAACTACGCGTATGTTGATGTCTCCCTTTATCATTGGCAACTAATTGACAGCACCTGGTATTATGCAGCCTCCAACGGCAAGGCGTATGCCGGATGGTTGTTCCAGAGCGGCACGTGGTACTGGCTCGAGCCCGACGCGGGCGGTGCCATGGCAACCGGCCTTCACGAGTGCAACGGCTCCCTGTACTGGTTTAATTCGTCCGGCGCCATGGCGACCGGGTGGGTCCTCGACGGCGGGACCTGGTACTACGCGACTGGCTCCGGCGTGCTGGCGCGCGGCCCCGTATCCGTCGGCGGCGTGCCCTACTGCTTCGACGCCCGGACGGGGGCCATGCTGACGGGCTACCAGACGGACGCGCAGGGCGTCCGCCGCTACTTCGGCAGCTGCGGCCCCCTTAACGGCTGGGGCCTCGTCGACGGCTCCTGGTACTGGTTCGCGAACGGCATCGCCTCGACCGGCTGGCTTTACACCGGCGGCTCCTGGTACTGGCTCGACCCCGACGCGGGCGGCGCCATGGTGACGGGCCTTCACGCATGCAACGGCTCCGCATACTGGTTCAACTCCTCCGGCGCCATGGCGACCGGGTGGGTCCTCGACGGCGGGACCTGGTACTACGCGACTGGCTCCGGCGCCCTCGCCTCCGGCTGGCTCAACCTAAACGGTACGTGGTACTGGCTTGACCCCTCGACGCACGCCATGGCTACCGGCTTTCACGAGTGCAACGGCTCACTGTACTGGTTTAATGCGTCCGGCGCGATGGCTACCGGATGGCTCCTCGACGGCGGTACCTGGTACTACGCGACGGGATCCGGCGCGCTGGCGCGCGGCCCCGTATCCGTCGGCGGCGTGCCCTACTGCTTCGACGCCCGGACGGGGGCCATGCTGACGGGCTACCAGACCGATGCGCAGGGCGTCCGCCGCTACTTCGGCAGCTGCGGCCCCCTTAACGGATGGGGCCTCGTCGACGGCTCCTGGTACTGGTTTGCGAACGGCATCGCCTCGACCGGCTGGCTTTACACCGGCGGCTCCTGGTACTGGCTCGACCCCGACGCGGGCGGCGCCATGGTGACGGGCCTTCACGTGTGCAACGACTCAGCGTACTGGTTCAGCGCCTCCGGCGCGATGGCGACCGGATGGGTGCTCGACGGCGGGACCTGGTACTACGCGACGGGCTCCGGTGCCCTCGCCTCCGGATGGCTCAGCCTAAGCGGTGCATGGTACTGGCTCGACCCCTCGACGCATGCCATGACCACGGGCGTTCAAACTATCGGATCATGTGAATACATATTTAATAGTACCGGCAAGATGATGGCTAATTGCTGGTCAAACGGTGATGGGTCTTGGATGTATCATTCGTCATCCAGCGGCGCAATTGACCTTAAAGGCATAATGACCGATTCGGGAATCCAGCTGATTGACGATGACGGTAATGCCAGAACGGGCTGGATTGAGAGTCAGGGTTCTCGATATTATTGTTCTGCTAATGGGGTAATTCTGACTGGATGGCAGCAAATTGCTGGGTCTTGGTATTACTTTAACTCGGATGGTCGAATGGCGACCGGCTGGCTTAACGATGGCGGTAACTGGTACTGGCTAGATTCCGCTTCTGGCATAATGAAAACGGGATGGCTTTCCCGTGGGGACACATGGTATTACCTTGATGCCGCACGTGGGGGAGTAATGTTGAGCAACGGTTGGTATTGGATCGGCTCTACTGACTACAAGTTCAGTTCATCCGGCGCAATGGTTGGCGCTTGGGTCGATGTCCCGTGCTATTCGCAGTACCCGGAACTTCCTACTGGCTGTGAGTCGGTTGCCCTTACAAACTTGCTTAACTACTATGGTTTCGGTTTAGGTAAGACGATTATTGCGGATTACTATTTGCCCAAGGGAAGTAATGGCAATTTTGTTACCGCTTTTGATGGCAATCCAAGGCGTAGCAGCGGGGGTCTCATGGGATGCGTCGCACCTGCGATTACTATTGCTGGTAATAACTTTCTGCGTGCTGCTGGAAGTGGCAAGCAGGCAAAAGACGTCTCTTTCTCGTCAATTTCTTCCATTAAGAACAGGCTGACCTGTGGTCAACCTGTTGAGATGTGGAATACCGAATGGGGAAGTTGGCCAGGAGGCCGTTATGCTGCGCGTTGGTATAACGGGCATTCCTATGGTCTGTGGGGCGGTAATCATGCCGTAGTCCTTAAAGGCTATGATGACGAGCAGGGAATTGTCTATCTTTCGGATTCGATTAACGGCAATGTTACGCGAAATGCCCAAGTGTTCTTCGGCACGTGGCAACAGATGGATAGCCAGGCCGTGGTAATTGAATAGCCATGATGCTAAAAGGGGAGAGCTCGACGAGCTCTCCCCTTTTGCTACATTGTTAATCTAGCTACGCCGTCTTCTTACGTCCAAATAGTTCGTCCCAGTTACTGGCTGCCAAAACTGTTCCGCATACAATTACAACGCAGCAGATTACGGATGCCATGTCGGGAATTGTTCCAAGCAAGATCAGGCCAAAGACCACTGACCATGCCGAATAGGAGATATTCAGAGCCATCGCACGCGCTGCTCCGATTGCCGCAATGCCCTTGTAATAGAACAGATAGGATGCAGTTCCTGCGAGTCCGGCGAGTGCAATAATCAATGTGGGCATGCTTGGGATAGCGCCCAACGTGAAATGCCATGCTCCGAAGAGGGGGAGTACGAGCGCTCCATAAACAAGCGCACTTGTAGTTTCGCGGATTTGCAAAGCTGTTTCGTCATCAACGGCATCATCTTTCATTCCCCATGCGCACAGCACCGCTTCGGATCCCCATCCAATAACGGCAAGCACTGCGCCGAGTAAGCCGAGGGGGGCATTTGCAATCTCGCTCGATCCGGCCGATAGATAGCCCATCGTCATTACACCGCAAAGAGCAACGAGAAGGGAAAGAATCTGGCCTTTGCCCATTTTCTCCTTCAGCAGTACGAAGGAAAGGAATGCTCCGACTGCGGGATAGAAGGCGGAGATGATTGCCGTGTAGGCAGCTCCGATGTTATTAATTGCCAATACGTAGCCGGTCATTCCGATAGGTCCACCGAGTAGGGCGCCGGCGATGACGACCTTGCCCGAACGAGTTTTAAGTGCAGCGAGCGTGTCTTTTAGTCTGCCTCGGACTCCCATGTAGCCAAAGAGCCAAATTGCACAGAAGGCATCATGGAGAAAGGATCCCGCAATGGAGGCGCATGCAAGCGCTTCCGCCGATCCAATATAGGGCGCAAGCGCCAAGCCGATTCCAAGAATTACTGTATCAAGGCCCCAAAGAAGACCGCTAAAAAAGCCGAATTGCATCGTTACTCACCTTTCCGATAGATCTCCAGTGCCTTTTTGAGGTATTTGGCACCGTAATTGAAGTAGATATAGAGCCATTCGCCCACGAAGTCGCCTTCGGCTTCTTTCAGAAGAGACCAGAGGTACCAGCACCATCCTGCAAGGGCAATGTGCGCATAGTTATGCGCAATTTCGTTGTTTGTTGCCTTGCGCCCAAAATATGCATCAAGCGCGCGGTCGACTTCATCTTCGGAAAGCTCGCAGCAGACACTGCATGTTCCAAAATCGTTTGCGTAATCGCTCATGCCAGCATATTCCCAGTCAATGAGATAGTACTTGTCGTTCTCATCGATAAGGAAATTGAGGTAAAAGAAGTCATTGTGGCAAAGGCATTTTGGTGCATTATCGGCCTGTACAAAGTGCTCCAATTCATCGATTTCGGCGGACATTTCCCTGTAGCCTGGAATGTCGATGGGACCTTTTTCCAGAAGAAGTGATTCGTAGCGCTTCGCTTCGAGGTAGAAGTCAAATTCGGTTTCAACATTTGCACCACTCTCGTGAAGCGAACGACACATCTGCATCATTCGATTCATTTGGGCAGGATCATGCGGGTCAGGCTGCTTTGCGTTGGGTACAAACTTCGAAATTTTCCAACCACGCTTTGGGTCCTCATGAATGAACGTGTCGTCAAGGCCGAGCTCCTTGGCCTTTTTAAGTGCGGCTACTTCTCCATTTCTGTTAATAAGCAGTTCGGTCCCGACTCCCGGATGGCGGTAAACGTACTCTCCGTCATTGGTTCTAAAGTGGCACGATAGATTCGTAAGACCTTGTTTAAGGGGATAAACGTCGTGAATCTCTGTTTTGGAGCAGCCGAGCACTTGCTCGATGTTATCGAAAATATCGGAGTCAACGTTTTCGATAAAATGCGGATCAAAGGCACGCAGCTCATCAAGAGAATCGAATTCGTTGATCTCGCCCTCAGGATACTTCTTGATAACCATATCGAGCTCCTTGATGTGCTCGATATATAGATCTTCCCAAAGCTTGTCCGTTGTTTCGGGCTTGTTATATTCCGTTTCGAGAATCTGCTTAAATGCAAGCGAGAAGGCTTTATCAAAGTAGACATGTCCGAGCATATACCAAGCATCGGAACCGCCAATCGTAACATTGGTAATTCTGTCCATTGCTCCGGTTTGAATGCACCATTCTTTGGTGGCGCCTTCAGCATATTGAGCAGAATAAAATGCTTTCCAAACGTATGCTTCGAACGGATTGTTTAGAAGGTAATCATCGCTTGAGCAAATATAGGTGTTGCCAAGCCGCTCTTTTACGCACATAAGCGATGCGTGGTTATTTTTGGATGCATATTCGTTGTTGACGACAATCGAGACGCCGAACTTGCTTTCGAGATAGAAGAAATATTCTTTTTTATAGCCGACAACGACGGTGATATTGCTGATACCTGCGTCTTGCAGCTGCCTAATCTGTCGCTCAATGAGGATCTCACCACGTACTTTTAAAAGGCCTTTGGGCTTTTCATACGAAATGGGAGCAAAGCGGCTCGAAAGCCCCGCAGCCAATATCACTGCGTTTTCAACCTTATAGGGATGAAGCGCTTCGTAACCGCCGTCGGTTAGGCTGTCCGATTCGAGAAGCCCCTCATTCGTGAGCTCTTTATTCGCTGCGTTTACTGATCCAAGTGAAAGGCCGGTGCGCTCGGCAACTTCTCGCTGGCTGGCATATGGGTTCTTTAGGTATTCGTACAGAACTGTAAAGTTACGCTTGGTCAGTTCCACTGCAGGCCTCCAATTAAGATGTTCATTGCTTAGGAAAAGAATAGAATGATTGAACGATATGTTCAATCAATTGTATTTAGCTACATAGACTGAACAGAAAGTAGCGAAAATCAATCTCGAAAGGTGGATTAAAATAACTAAATAGGATATCTGGGAGGGTCGCTTATGTATCGATTCGAAAAGAAGGCCACGCTTGTTTGTGCTGCTGCGTCATTAATCACTGCTTGCTGCTTGCCCCTGAGTGCGAATGTCGCGTTTGCACAGGATTCCGTTGAGGCTCAGAGTATTGAGTCAAAAGCGGATTTTTCTTCTGTGGTTTCCGATGATTTGCAACCTGATAATTCTTCCGTCATAAAAGATGGCTGGCAACGAGACGAGTCGTCTGGAGTTTGGTATTACGGAAAAAACGGTAAACACCAAACTGGCTGGCTGCAAAGCGGGGGCTATTGGTATTGGCTTGATCCGGCCAATGATGGTGCAATGCAGACAGGTTATTTCAATGTGACCGATGCTGGCGGATCGACTGCTTCGTTTTATGCGAATGACGGCAATGCCGCAACGCCTTTTGGCGCGCTATATCAGAACTGCTGGCTACGTAACTCAGATGGAAATTGGTTTTATGCCAATGCTGGAGGCGATTTAGCTGCTGATTGGTTTTATCAAGACGGCACATGGTATTACCTGGATCCTGCCACCCATATAATGCAGGTTGGTTTTGTCGACCTCGGGAGCGGGAAATACTATTTAGATGCCACTGGTGCTATGAAAACCGGCTGGATTCTCGTTGACGGGAATTGGTACTGGGCATATCCATCGGGCGCACTTGCTTCGTCATGGCAGACGATAGGTGGGACTCGCTATTATTTTGACTCTCAGACGCTGGCTATGTTCAAAGGTCGTCACGAGATCGATGGAAGTACCTACATTTTTGGCGACTATGGCCTCGTAAATGGATGGTTCAAAGATGGAGTAGATTGGTATTACTGCTCTAATGGTATTGCGGTCACTGGCTGGCAACTCGTTAACGGAACCTGGTATTATCTCGATCCGGCTTCCGACGGCAAAATGTCTGTTGGGTATTTAGACCTTGGCAATGCAGCATATTATTTGAATTCGAATGGGACTATGGCTATTGGTTGGGCTCAGTCCGAGGACGGCTGGTATTTTGCCTCTGAATCTGGCGCGCTTATTTCTGGCTGGTATAAAGAGGGCGTGAGTTGGTATTACCTGGACCCTGCTAGCCATCTCATGAAAACGGGCTTATTTGAGGTGGGCGGCAACGATTGTTTCGCAAACCTGAGCGGTAGACTTGTGGTGTCAAGCTGGATTACCGTTAAAGACGGCGTAGAAAGATATGCCGATGGCAATGGATATCTTTGCAAAGATGTGATCCGCGAAAACGGTACTATCCTAAAAACAGCTGGAGCTGATGGCTGGCAGGTTGCGTCCGGTTGGGTTAATGTTGCAAATCAAAGGTTTTATGCTGAGCCCGGAACGGGCGTCATTCATCGTGGATGGCTGCAGATTGATGGCGATTGGTATTGGCTTGATGCCGATTCTGGTGCGATGAAAACTGGATGGGTTTTTACTGACGGTGCATGGTATTACCTAAACGCCGACGGAAAAATGGCAACTGGTTGGAAATGCCTCAATGGAACATGGTATTACCTTGACTCCAACGGCAGCATGCATGTTAGCTGGCTTAAAGATTCGGGTAAGTGGTATTGGCTAGACGGCAGCGGTGCTATGGCAACAGGCGCAAGAACCATCGATGGCGTGCGTCGAATTTTCTGGAGCGATGGCCAGTGCGACAAGGTTGGCTGGCAAAATCCTCCGCAGTATCCCCAGGTCAGCTCTTGGACTGTTCAGTTGCCTAGCTACTGCACTGGCTACTTTACCTATGTGACTCCTTCTCGCATTTCTGTCGAAGCGACGCGGGAAGATTGCGTGAATGCCTTTATTCAGCGTGCTTACGAATATATCGGTACGCAATATATTGAGCCTTGGTCTACCGCTCCCGGCGGGGCTGTTGATTGCTCTGGTTTTGTCTTGCAATGTCTTTATGCTACTGGCATGGATATGGGTGTTTACAACCCTTATAACCATCGCTGGGATCCAAGCCAAACCTACAATTCGATGAATTGGTATCGAAGCAACATCTTTATGCCCGTGAGCACCAGCTCGATTCAGCGTGGCGATGTGATTTATTATCGCGGGCATATCGCAATCGCACTTGGCGGCGGTATGATGATTGACTCCTGGCCTCATCAGGGTGTCGGTATTCATCCCGTCAGCGCTAGGGGAAATGTGATCGGCGCAGCCCGTCCGTTTATCTAATTGATTCCTTGTAAGACAGTCGGTACCGGTTGGGGGCCTGAAATGAATGCTCGGATTGATCATCGAATTTGCTGGCGAGCAATCGGCTTGGTGCTACTATCCGCCTCGCTCTCGGTTTTCGCCCCCGCGTTTTCTTGCACTGCTTATGCCGTGGAAGAGGGGGCGGATAACGATATCGTAGAGCGCGACTCGACGGAAGGGTCGGGTGCTTTTGTCGGCGGCGGTCTCGCTCAAGATTCCAACGATTATGCTGGCAAAACAGCGGAAGATTCGAATCCACAGGTTGTCGAAAGCCAAGACTCGTCGACGACGGAAAAACTATCTGGATGGCAATGGGACGGTTTGTCCTGGTATTACTATCTTGACGACTGCCGTTTGACCGGAATGCAGAATGTTGACGGCTCGTTGTTTTATTTGGACCCCGCTCGTGACGGCGCGATGAGTTGCGGCTGGATTTTTACTGACAATAAGTGGTATTACGCGAGTCCATCAGGCGCTTTGGCAAATGGTTGGCAGCTTATCGGAGGCCAATGGTACTGGTTTGACTCCCTTGACGGCTGTTCCATGGTTACTGGGCGACGTGTTATCGATGGGCATCCTTATCTTCTTGGAACCTATGGACTGATTAATGGATGGTGTCTTGATAACGGTTTATGGTATTGGGGTAGCAATGGTGAAGTCTTAACCGGTTGGCTTCAAACTGGCAATAACTGGTATTGGCTTGATCCCGCCAATGATGGTGCTATGTCTAGGGGAATCGTTTCCGTTGGCTCATCACGTTATTATTTATCGGATTCCGGTGCAATGGCTGTTGGTTGGGCGTTTGATGGTACGGACTGGTATTACGCAGACGGTTCCGGCGTACTTGCGTCGGGCTGGCGTTCGGTGAACGGCGCTTGGTATTGGCTCGATATCGCAAATGACAATAGAATGGTTACCGGCTTTTTTTCCATCGGATCGAATCGGTATCATTTTTCTTCAACGGGAGCGCTGTCACTCGGCTGGTTTATGAGCGATGGAGACTGGTATTACGCTGAGCCATCTAATGCATCGGGTATTGTAAAGACGGGTTGGCTGAAGGACGGTAGCCAATACTATTATCTTGATCCTGCCGTCGACGGCAAAATGCTGCTCGGGCATTTTTCTGTAAATGGGAAAAGCTATTATGCAAAAGGCTCAGGCGCTGTTGCTTGTCGTGAATGGGTAGATGTCCAGGACTCGGTCCAGGATGGTCCGTCTAAGGCTTTTGCTGGTTCTGACTGCTCGTTGTGCGGAACATTGCGCAATGGGAAGTTATTTACTTCAAACGGCGATGGCGAATTGGTCGAAGCGCGCGGTTTCGTGACGCTTGGTGGCTGCATTTTCTATGCTGATCCGACTAATGGCTCCTTGAGCGTCGGCTGGCAGAACGTTAACGGAAAATGGTACTTCTTTGATGAGACCGCTGGCTATGCACGATCTGGCTGGCTGAGCAAGGATGGCTCCTGGTCCTATTTAGATCCATCTACTTACGTTATGAAAACCGGTTGGGTTGCCGTTAACGGATATTGGTATTACTTGAATTCGTCTGGTTATATGCAGACGGGATGGCTCAATTTGGGCGGCACCTGGTATTGGCTTGATGCTAGTGGGGCTATGGCTACTGGCTGGCGCGTTGTGGACGGATCCTGGAATTACTTCATGGCTAACGGCGCGTGGGTGTCAGACTATATGGACGCTAAAGCTCAAAGTTATTCAAGCAATACAAATTGGCTGATACTTGTCGATACGTCGCGTTGTATCACGAGCATCTACACTGGGTCATGGAATAATTGGTCCTTAAACCGTCGATATGTATGTTCGACGGGAAAAGCCAGTACGCCAACTGTGATAGGGGAGTACCAAGTCTACGGAAAGGGATACTCCTTTGGGCATGGATATACTTGCTATTACTACACACAGTTCTACGGTGATTATCTATTCCATTCTTCGCCCTACTACGTCAACAGTAACCGGGTGATGGATCCCACGATGGGCGTTCCATCCTCTGCAGGATGTGTGCGCCTTGAGATCCAGAACGCAAAATGGATTTACGATAACATACCTTATGGAACAAAGGTTGTTTCCTATTGATATTGGACAAGTGTCTTTAAAGGTGGGAGAAAGACACTGATTCTTAAGGGACTCTTTTCCAATTGAGGTGCTTTGATTTGGCAAGCGGTTTCATGAGAAGGCAGTCATAAACTGTATGCACTTCCGGTGCGCAGGATTTTAATTCTCTACGAGCTTCCTTTTCAGATTATTTTGAAAAGCCAACCATCTCGCTCCCTCTAGGGGGGCGAGATGTCGGTGTTGGTGTTAAAAAATACGGGAGCACCATTCAATTTGCCGCCATGTATTATCTAAAGGCCGAGCCTTCTCCTGTCTTTTTTGAGCGTAATAAACAACACCTTAAATCTCTAATGATTGCTTTGCTAATCTTGAAAACATGACTTTGGGAGGATTTTTGGAAATAGAAAAGGGAAATGGTACAGGCGTATGCGTACTTCTTTCAGCATATAAACCTGATCTTAAGTTTTTCGCCGCTCAACTTGATTCGATTGATGAACAAACGTTTCCGGTTACGCTTTTGGTCAGAAATGACTGCCCCGAATCGGCCTCTTTAGAGGGGTTTATCCAAGAGCATATAAAGAAAAACGCCTATCGTTATTATCATGGCGATAAAAATCTCGGTTATGTCAAATCGTTCGAGGCACTACTCTCTTTGGCAGAAGGGGATTACGTAGTATTTTGCGATCAAGATGATATTTGGGAGCCTAACAGAGTTCAAGTTTCGCTCAACCATATGCTAGAAGAAGGCTCAATTCTTGATGTTTGCGATAGATCGGTAATCGACGAAAACGGAAACATGCTGGTAGAGAGCTACAGAAAAGCTCATCCAAATTCGCCTGAAGTAAATTGGTGCTCCGGAGAGGATATTACTATTCAGGCTGCAAGTGTATGCTACGGCATTGGTATGGCTCTCATGCTAGATGCGAGTGCTGCTAAGTCGATGATTCCCTTTCCGGAATCCACTGCACATGATTTGTGGTTGACATTGGGCTGCAGCGAACTGGGGAAGTGCAGTTTTACAACGACTCCCTTGGTTAAGTATCGTCGACATGGCGGGAATGAAACTGGATTCCTTGCGGGTGTTGCTTCAAAAGATGATTGGTATTTAACAAGAGTTAAAAACAGGGTTGATACAGCTAAGCAATTTGCCGAAAGATTTCCTGATTCACCGCACCTAAAGGAAATAATGGGGTTCGCCGATGCAAGAGAGCGACGCTCCATAATTGGCTTGCTTAAATATCGACGAGCTTGCCCGTCCATTGCTAAAGCTGAAATCGTTATGCGACTTGTACCGAATTGGCTGTTTCTTTTGATTTTAAACATGATTAAAGAAGCAAAATAGCTTCGTATCCGAATCGCGACTTGTTCAGAAGGGCGCTTATATTTGTGGAAGCCACAGAGAAGACTCTTTCGATTAAACACAATATGTTCTGGAATACCGTTGGCTCGTTGACGAATTTAGGCTGTCAATGGCTAATCACTATATTGGTCGTTCGACTGTCTGATGGATATAGTGCTGCTGGAATTTATTCCCTTGCTATGTCTATTTTCAACATGTTTTCTCAATTGGCCCAATACAGGATGTACACGGTACAAATTGCAGATGTTGAAAGGAAAAACTCTGCTGGTGAATACCTGACTTTTCGTTTCTTTACTACGTTTATGGCGTTTGCAATGTTGGCCGTCTATTCCATTGCGACGTGTCGTATTGATACGGTGCCTGCTGTTCTTTTGTATGCTCTCTATAAAACCGCCGGCTTAGTTATTGATGTCATGCATGCCAATGATCAGGTTGGCCATAGGATGGACTATATTGGGAAATCCCTCATAATGCAGGGCATTGGTTCTCTCCTTTCGTTCATTGTTGTCTTTGGGCTGTTAAATAGCCTCGAAGGTGCATTGTTGCTAATGACGGTAGTGACTATAGGTATCGGTGTTATTTACGATTATCCGAGATCAAATCGAATCTCTGCAATCAAACTTGGAATTACCCAAGCGAAGGTCAGAGCTTTCCTATGTGGCTGTTTGCCCATCGTTCTGGGCGGCATTGCTGCTTCTGCGGCGCCGAATATTCCAAGGCAGTATTTATCTTATACATTCGGAGATTCTGCTCTAGGCATTTATGCATCAGTTGCTGCTCCCGTGGCAATTATCCAAATGGGTGCGACGTATATCTATAATCCTTTATTAGGTTATTTAGTAGAGCGTTACTATTCTAGGGAAAAGTCCTTTTTTACGCTTATAGGTAAAATACTTGCCGGTATTTTATTTGTCGGCGTCATATCAGCAGTTGCGCTTTTCTTTTTCGGCAAATTATTGCTGTCTTTGTTTTATGGCGCTGGAATAGCCAAACATTCTGATCTCCTTCAGCCTATGTTGGCTTGTGCCTTTTTGACTGGCATTGCTTGGTTTGTCAACGATTTGCTGGTTTCTCTTGATAACTACCGAGGGGTATTTGTTGGCAGCATATTGTCCTTAATCAGTGCTGTTGCTGTCATGGCTCCCGCGCAAGTGTTGTTTGGCTTAAATGGCCCTACTGTAACGGCGCTTATATCCAATGCTATTTGCCTTATTTATCAGTCTTTTGTTTTGGGGAAACAGACGCAAGAATGGTTTGGGGAAAAGAGATAGGCCGATGATGTCTAAAGCTCACGCGCTATTAAAGCTTCAAAACACTGAATTGGATATCCTTCAGGTTGTCGCTGCATTCTGCTCTAAGCACGGCATCAGGTGGTGGCTTGATGGCGGAACATGTTTAGGAGCAATGCGTCATAGGGGGTTTATCCCTTGGGATGATGATATAGATATCGGAATGATGCGTTCAGACTATGACCGCTTTTGCTCTTTAGCCGAGGATGGTTTACCGGAAGGATATTCGCTCCATACATCGCGGAATACTATTGGCTATGCTGCGATGTTTGCTAAGGTGTATCGCGATGAAACTCGCTTCGAGAATCAGGAGGCTCGAGAGGCTTCCAGTTCGATGGGTATTTTTGTCGACATCTTTCCATATGACCAGCTCTATACAGATAAACGCCTTCGTGCAAAACAAGTCCGAACTGCATCAATTGCACAGAAAAGAGCTTATTTATATCACTCTTCTTCCATTGTTGTCCCTCATAAAGGGTTCCTTGGACAACTCGAGCAAATTGGTTGTTCTGCTATACACGTAGTGGAACGACTGGTTTCTCGAGGCGCATGCTCTTACCAGGATTTGTTCGACTCCTGTATTGCCGACTCAAATACGGGTGAGGTCTCTGATTATTGTCTGACGTTAAGCTGGCCGAATATGGCGCCAGTGCCTATTTCAGAGATTTTCCCTCTGAGCAGTGCGGTTTTCGAAGGCAGTGAATTCCCCGTTCCTCGTATGACGGATAAATATCTTACAACGATGTATGGCGAATGGAAGAAAATTCCGGAGCCGGAAAATCGACATACCCATCTTCCTCTTCTGCTTGACTTTGGGGATGGTGAAGTCTGGACTGCGCAGAATTAAGGATATGAAATCTTTACCAGATGAGGTTATGTAATGAGTTCTTCTATTTGTATTTTCACCCATCATTATCACCCGCAACTTAGTGGAATTGGCAATTTTGTCGATGGTCTCGCTCATGCCCTAGCTGCCCGCGGCGACAGGGTGGTTATCGTTACTAATGATTCAATGCGCGTAGGAGTCGGTCATTCAGTCGAAAACGGTCTCGAGATAATTCGGCTTCCATGTATTTCATTGCTTGATGGAAGGCTTCCTCTTCCCAAAAAAACCGGCGATTATTACCGGCTCCTGCAAAGCCTTGATGATTATGAGTGGGACGGCGTACTTATCAACACGAGGCTTTTCCCCCTCTCACTCGAAGGGCTGAAGTTTGCTGTGGGTCATAACACTAGGGCCGTCGTTCTCGACCATGGTTCAGCGTATCTTTCTTTCAATCAGCCATTCCTTGATTATTTTGTGCGCCGATATGAGGATTGGATTACTGATCGCGTAAAGACGTTTGAACCTGATTTCTATGGGATTTCTTCTAAAAGCGTTGAATGGCTTCAGCATTTTAATATCGGTGCAAAGGGCGTAATATCGAACTCAATCAATGCTTCAATTTATAGGAGCATCTCTTCGGGTAGAGATTTCCGATCAGAATTAGGTGTCCCTCAATCATCTTTAGTTGTGGCTTTTGTTGGGCGGTTTATTCCTGAAAAGGGAATTTATTCAATTATTGAGGCAGCTCGCGCAAAGGATATTACCAAGCGTGATATTTGTTTTGTTCTTGCAGGGGATGGTCCGCTGGCCAATGAAGTCAAGGAAGCCTGTTCGTCGAACTTGTTTTGGCTTGGGAGATGTAGCGCAGAGGACATTTCCTCCTTACTTCAGCAAGCAGATGTGCTTTGTCTTCCAACTCGGTCCGAAGGCTTTTCGACGGTACTTCTTGAGGCTTCAGCTTGCGGAACGCCTGCTGTGGTAACAGATGTGGGAGGCGCGCACGAGCTTATTCCAGATGATAGCTACGGCACGATAATTCAGTCCATGTCATCTGATGAGGTGGTTTCGGCATTATGCAGGCTTTTTGATGATCGAAAGCTGCTTTCTCTACAGTCTCGAAACTCTAGGGCCCTTGTTGAAAATCGATATAGCTGGGACGCCACTGCTATAGATGTCGAGAAGGCGTTTTGTATTTGCTAAGTGATACTTGGCTGGCTTTTACTTAGCTTTTGAGTGAAGTTGGATCTAAGACCCGAATTTGTTATTGTCGACTTATCCTATTCGATTTTGTCTTTAGTTGGAGATGCACGTTTTGAATAATCCTGCAATTAAGAAAAGCGAGTACGCGCTTGCCATCTTTGGGCTGGGACTTCTTTTGTTAGCTGTCGCGACATCATTGCACTATAAGAATTTAAATCTATTCATTCTTGAACTCTTTTGCGATGTCGTTGCTGTTGCGTGCTTATATTTGCAACCGAAATCACAGTCGAGCGGTGATGCTATTCGTCAGATAACCGTTCTCGTCGCGTCCAGTATCCTCAGCAGCTTTCTGCTAGTTTTCATCATATTGGCTGGCGCGAAGACGTTTGGCCCCTTCGGTCTTGGTGCATGGAATATCTCAGGTCTGGTTATATGCTTTCATTTAGTTTTAGCGTTCCAGGGAATTGAGCTTTGCTATGGCCTGATGAAGAGCTTCGTAACCTCGGTTAAGAAAACTGATGCTAAGAAGTGTTTCTTTTATTTGGCGGTTTTTGTTGGCTTTGCTGTTTTAATCGCTTTTATTGGCATTCCGCTCGATAAGTCAAAGACGGTGTTGTTCGCGTCTGCTTTGCCCATTACGGTTTTGATCGGATTGATTGCTATTAATGGGGGCATTTCTTATCTGAAGCCCGAACTGTTCGCTTTCGCATGCATTGTCTCAATTGGTCTATCCGTAATTATTTGCTTTCCCGTTACAAATTTTTTGACATGGGATGATGAGGTCCACTATGGAAATGCAAACAGTTTTTCCTACCTCACAAATGCTGAAATAACAAATTCTGACCGAATGATAGTCGAGCAGTTTTATATGGGGGACGGCTTTAGTTTGGATGCAGCTTTGGGTAAGTACCCAATAGATGAAACAAGAGAGTTTAACCGTGGCTCTGTTGAGCAATTGGTCAGAGAGGCTGATAAAAATGATTTAGCTGAAGGTATCGAACGTTTTAATTGTTTTGATAGTGTGGCTCTTTCTAAAATTGCCTATATTCCTTCATCTATCGGCCTTTGTTTGGGTCGCTTGCTTCATCTCCCATTCTCTATCAAATTTGCATTGGGTAAAATTTTTAATTTGTTTGCGTATGCAGTTATCTGCGGAATCGCAATTCGTATAGCCCCTTGCAGAAAATGTCTTTTCACTTGTATTGCGTTGTTCCCGTCTGCTGTGTTAATGGCAGCCAGTTACTCGTATGATCCCTGTGTGATATCGTTCAGTTTGCTAGGAACAGCTCTTTTGTTGAAGATGCTTATTTCTGAAGAGGATATTTCTGCTAAAACGTTCTTCGCATTTCTACTATCTTTTGCAATCGGGTTTGCAGCTAAAGCGATTTATTTTCCCTTATTTGGACTTGCGCTTTTAATTCCTGCAAATAAATATGTTTCAAGCAAGCAAAGACGTATCTTGATTGGTACTGCTCTATTCGTTTGTGCCATTATGATCCTATCTTTCTTGACGCCATATTTCTCATCTGTCGTAAATAATATTTCTGATGCACGTGGTGGCTCCGAAGTCTCTACGGCTGGTCAAACGACGGGAGTGCTTGCAAATCCAGTTGGAACTATAGCTGTAATCTCGAATTTCGTTTTTGGATCGATGCTGACCCCGGCGTTTCTCAATTCAATATCAACGAATATGGCTTATCTTGGGGACGTGTCTAATCTGTTCCCATGGCTTTCGTATCTCCCCATCATGCTGTTTGAAGCTATTTGCATTATTGATAATGAAAAAGATACTAAAATAAAGCTTAGCCGTTGCGGAATTGTTTGGACTCTATTCCTGGTTCTTGCTACTTGCCACCTAGTTGCTTTGGCTCTATACATCGCTTTTACAGGAGTTGGAAGCCAGACAGTTGCGGGTGTCCAAGCGCGATATCTCATACCTTTGATAATACCTTTTGCCTGTCTATTGCTCAGGTTCCCTATTTACTGCGATGAGGAGGTGAAGGCTAAAGTTACAGCCTTTATGCTCGGGGCTCCATTTGCGCTGCTGTATTTTGTGATGTTCGAGCTTCTGTATATCCGTTTTTTCTAAATTAGCGATATAGGTCATGGTTATAGTAGGAGTGGGCAATTAGTTGGATTCGATTGGATCGAATGGGACGGCGTTGAGGGTTCGCTCAGGACATGCGCCCCGTATTTGAGGCAGAACTGCAAGGGGTCCTTTTCCTGCGGTGATGGATGGGGACTCCATGTGTGCCCTAGTTGAGCAAGCTAAATATCTAAGCTTGAGATGTAACTTCCTAATGGTTAGACAGGATACAGTAAACTTAAGTCTGAGTTAAGCTATGCGTTGGACTGTAAGAGTCGCAAATTCTTTGGGCGTCGCTAAGAGCCAACTGTTTTTGGAATGGATGAATCTCGATTGTCTTTTACTTCAACGACATGTTCAAAAGGACATCTGCGTGTTCTCGTAATAATTCCTGCCTATAACGAACAGGAGTGCATTCTCAATACCGTTGCAGCTATAAAAGCTGCGGGTTATGACTATGTCGTAATCAACGACGGCTCACAAGATACAACGCTTGAGCTTTGTCGAGAGCATGGTATCAACATATTGGATTTGCCGCAGAACCTTGGTATCGGTGGAGCGGTCCAAGCGGGCCATAAATATGCCCAGAGATTTGGCTATGATATCGACATTCAGGTTGACGGCGATGGCCAACATGATCCTTCTTATATTCCTGAGCTTGTAAAGCTGATTGAGAGCGGTGCGAGTTTGGCGATAGGCTCTCGATTTCTGGTTGAGACTGATGGTTTTCAATCAACTTTTATGCGTCGTGTTGGAATCAGGTGGCTTTCATTTTTGCTCGAGTTGCTTACGGGTAAGGTGGTCACCGATCCCACTTCTGGCTTTAGGGCCTGCAATAAAGATGCTATCGACCTGTTCTGCAAGAGTTATCCTGATGACTACCCGGAGCCAGAGTCGATTGCTTTGGCTATGAAGCTTGGTCTTCCCGTTATGGAAGCGCCTGTAAAGATGAATGAGCGCCAAGGTGGACGTTCATCTATCGGGGGCTTCTCTTCCGTCTACTATATGGTCAAGGTTACGTTAGCCATTATCCTTGTGTGCTGGGTTCATAGGGGAGACAAATAATGAATCTTATTTTGAGGATTGGTGCGGCCCTCTTTTTCGGCGGATTCCTCGTCTATGTTTTACGTCTCGTGTCCAACGGAAAGATGCTTCTTAAGTACTCTTTGCTGTGGATTTTGATGTGTATGGCGGCCTTGATCTGTGATTTATGTCCTCAGATTATTTATAGTTGCTCAACAGCTATTGGGTTTGTCAACCCGGCCAATTTCCTTTTTTTGGGTGCAATCGTGCTGTTGCTTGCAATCTCTCTGTCTCTTAGCGTTGCCGCGAGTCGTCATGTTTTGGCGATCAAAAACCTTACTCATAGGATTGCCCTGCTCGAAAAAGAGCTTGAGAAAAGGTCTGATCATGAATGAGCTCAATACATGGTTTGATTCAGTTCCTTCGGCTATCCCTCATTAGGGCTCCTAAGTTTGTGCACCATTGATCGCGCTCGACTGCTGGTTGTGGATTGTCTAACAAATAGACAATCCCTATGTTGAGTGTCTTATCGTTTTATCTGGTGCAACGTATCAAGCGAGTTGTCTTGCATATTAATTAATTTGGGAACTGCATCTCTGGGTCGACTGCATCTGGATATTCAAAGGTTAATTTGATTTGGCGAGAAGAGAAAAATGATGAAAAATCGACATCTGAGTTTAATCAGCGTGGTTTGTCTAACATCTATTTGTTTCATCTCTCTTTTATGGCCCGCAATCGCATTTTCATTAACTGAAGATTGCGTGGCTGAAGGCACTGATGGCTCTTTGGTTCAATCGGGTCAGGAAGCATTTGGGACATCAGGTAGCGATCGTTTGACTTTGGATTCCGATAATTTCAAAGCATCTATCGATTCGTCGATATATGAATATACTGGCGATGTGATTACTCCTGATGTCTCTGTTTTGACTGCCAGCGGTTCTGTGCTAGCAAGCGGAATCGATTATGAAGTCACGTATTCAGATAATGTTGCCCCTGGCTGCGCCACTATAAGAGTGAATGGGCTAGGGAATTACGCCGGCGTTACCTCTCAACTGTCGTTCCAGATCGTTCGTTCCTCTGATAATAACATCGCTCTTCCTGGTTCTTGGGCCTACCAAAACGGTAAATGGTGGTGGAGATATGAGGCTGGTGGTTGGCCGTCAAACTGTTTTCTGTCCATTAGAGGGGCGGAGTATTATTTTGATTCCGAAGGTTATGCAGCTACTGGCTGGAAATACTTGAACGATGGCTGGCATTTATTTTCTAACTCCTGTGCACATTTGAAGGGATGGGCTGCCACCGGTGGGCGCTGGTTCTACCTTGACGAGACATCGGGTTCAATGAAGACCGGCTGGGTTTTAATTGATGATAGCTGGTACTATTTGGACAGTTCGGGCGTTATGCAGACCGGGTGGTTACTCCTTGGCAATACTTGGTACTGGCTTGAGCCTTCTGGATTAATGGCTACGGGCTTTAGGCTTGTTAACGGCTCTTTGTATCATTTTTCCGAATCCGGTTCTATGAGCTCCGGTTGGTTTATTAACGATGGGGCATGGTATTGCTCCAACGCATCGGGAGAGATTCGTACCGGGTGGTTTTACAATGGTTCTAGCTGGTATTTGCTAGACCCCAATAATAATGGCGCCATGCTGGAAGGATTTCAAACTGTAAATGGCTCCATTTATTATTTGGATCCGGATAGCGGCGGTGCATTAAAGTGCAACACTTGGGTCTTCTCACAAGATGAAAACGTATATTATGCGTGCAGCAGTGGTGCGATTGTGCTTTCGGGCGTCAAGGACGGCGCGGGTGGAATTAAGCTCAGGGATCCCGAGGGAAAGCCTGTCGCTGGCTGGTATTGGTCCTCAGCTGAACAGGTGTGGTTTTACACAGACTCAGATGGGGTTCTGCAGCGCGGTTGGCGATTCATTGACGGTAGGTGGTATCACCTCGACAACGAATCCGGAGCTATGAATACTGGCTGGTTCCTCGATGATGATGGAACGTGGTACTACCTTATGTCTTCTGGACAAATGGTAAATGGCTGGAACAGAATTGGAGACTCCGAGTATTTCTTTAATGCCTCAGGTGCTTGGGTGGAGCCTGAGCACTCCGCGCGCGCCTCCTTGCAGTCCCAGATCGTTAATCGTTGCCATAGCGTTCCTTCTCCTGGGGCGGGACTGTGCTCGGAGTGGGTTAGCCATGTGTTTTACCCCGTGCTGGGGTCATATCCCAACGGCGACGCATGCGACATGTTCTGGAATTGGTGTTACAGCCGAGATATATCTCAGCTTAAAGTTGGAATGATCGTTGCGGTCCCTACGCATACTCATACAAGTGCTGGTGCCCGCTGGGGCCATATTGCTATTTATATCGGAAACGGTATGGTTATGGATAACATCGGTTACATCAGGACAACATCACTTGCTTGGTGGCTGAACTACTACCACACTACCGCTATACCACAGTGGGGCTGGGTTTTAAATACGCCTTTGGAATGATGCGGATTCTGGCCAGCATGCGGAATCAACGCCTGCTTGTGTATCGAATCACAAACGCTTCTTAACTGTATATCATGTATGGAATGCAATTATTCATAGTAAGGGAATCGAGGGTTGACCCTCGATTCCCTTATCTATTAGTCGCATTTTAATAAGGTTAAAATTAGAAAGCGCAGAATTAAGCTAACACTTTATAAATGATAGTAGCGATTTCCGGGTTCTCCCACGCTGAAATTTGGGTTAATGTACGGATCGCCTTCGACATAGTATTTTGCCCAGCGATAATTCATGTATGCGACTTCTTTGTGGAACCGAATCTGCTTTTCCGTATTGTTTTCAACGCCTCTAGAAATCGACTCGTAGTGATAGAGCTCGACTTCGGGCGTGTATACGATCAGGTCGTTAATCTCGCGTAGCTTTAAGCAAAAGTCAACATCATTAAATGCAACTTGAAGCTCTTCGGTGAAACCTCCGACTTTCTCATATTCGCTACGCTTGGTCATTATGCAAGCTGCAGTGACAGCGCTGAAGTCTTGTTGCGCATCGTTGAGTGCAAAGTAGCCCCAATTATTCCTTGGCATGCTCTGGCAAAGATGTCCCGCCACGCCGCCAGTGACGCATAGGCCCGCGTGCTGAATGGTGTTGTCGGGATAGTAGAGTTTTGCACCGACTGCGCCAACATCCTCACGTGCGCAGATGCCAAGCATGGTCTCGATCCAATTGGGCGTAATTACCTCAGTATCGTTATTCAATAGCAAGAGATAGTCGCCCTTGGCGTGAGCAACGCCAAAGTTCATGAGCTTGGAGAAATTGAATTCGTGTTCCCAAGTTACAAGACGAACGATGTCAGGATATTTTGCTTGCAACTTATCGTAATAATCGAACGTCACCTTTTCTGTGCTGTTGTTTTCGATTATGACGAGCTCGTAATTGTCGTACGTTGATTTCTCAACAATTGATGTAATGCAGTTGTTCAGAATGTCGGCGTGGTCTTTAGTCGGGATGATAATTGACACGAGTGGGTGGGAATCTGGCACAGCGTAGGTTACTTTATATGTAAAGGGACGACGCGCTTGTTCGACCTTCGCATTGAGCCCAAGCCTGTCCAAATGACTCTGGACCGCTTTGATACCTGCGATAGTGGCATACGGCTTGCTATCGGCATTTGCTGCGGTGGAGGTCTCGCTTAGGCGCCAGTGGTATAGAACCTTCGCAACATGATGAACTTTCCTTGCCTTTTCCACGGCGCGGAGAGTCAGATTATGATCCTGTGCTCCATCGAACTCTTTTGTGTTCGGCTCTAGAGTGTCTAGCAGGGACTTACGGATGGTAAGCATGTGGCAGATATAGTTATTGTTTCTGAGCAGATCGATATTGAAATCCGGCTTAAAGAACGGCTGCGCTAACTTTCCATCGGGCATGAGTTTATCTTCATCACAATAAAGAAGATCGACGCCATTATTGTTTTCAATTGCCTCGGCATATGAGAACAACAAGTCCGGTTCAAGAATGTCGTCATGGTCAAAGAAGCTAACGAAATCGCCCGAAGCTACGGCAACGCCTGCGTTTGTGTTTTCGGAAATACCCTTATTTTCGGTAAGATTAATTGACTTAATTCTGTTGTCGCGGGCTGTTTCCTGCTCAACGCGAGCCTTTAGTTCCTGATTGTCAGGGCTTGCATTAACTAGGAGGAGCTCCCAGTTTGCATAAGACTGGTTTTTTACGGATTCGACCATATCGTTAAAAAACGAAATGGGCGTGTTGTAAAGAGGGACAATGATGCTGAATTTCGGAGCGCTATTGAAGACGATTTTTCTCTGCTTCTCCAGTGCGCCAATGGTTGCCTTATGCTCTGTAAACCATTCGGGGTATTCAGGGTCAAACTGCGCATGGGTAAAGAGGAAGTTGGTCTCCTCAAGAAGCAAGCCTAATTTATCAGGCGTTAAGCAGTCAAATGCACTGAATGAAGGGTGATTTTGATCGCCAATTATAAAGTAGTAACGATCAAACGCCTTTGGCATGCGGATCGAGAGCTGTGTTTCAAGTTGTTTTTTCTCGGATGTAAATCCAACACTCGTTACATTTGAGCCGAAGTTGACTATGCTCAGCTCAACCTCATTGAGGAACCGATCGAGGCAGCGAAGTTTGATTTGCGAGTCGTTGCGGTACGGTGTTCTAACCGTGCACCTCAGGATATACTCGTTTGAATCTTCGATGCACTGCCAAAAATCAATCGTCGCCATCTCAAACTCTGAAACGTCATCGTAATTTCTGAGTTTGCTGCACATGTCAGGTTTAATTTTGTAGTTAAGACGCGACTCCCATTTGATGTTCTTGCAATTGAGCGAAAGGGAGTCGCTGCTCAGGTTACGACCGTCTTTGCCGATTTCGCTAAACTCAACTTTAATGGATCGGGTGTCGGGGTCGGGGATTACAAGAACGTATGAGTCTGATTCGCCGTTATTGTCCTTGAATTTTAGAAGAGACAAAGGTAAACGGCGGTCGTCAACCGTTGCCGCTTGAGCTTTTATGCTGGAGCCTTCATGGATGCCTTCTATTTTAAGCTGCTGGTAGATTTTCCAGTTTCCTCTGCATACTCCGGTTGTTTCGACTCGCATTGTTTGCCTTTCGTTTGTTGGACACTGCTCATTGTACTTATTCATTTCCTACCTCGCGATAAATGCAGAAAGAGTTACGTGTTTCTACTGTCCGTTTTAAAGAGAATGAGGAGGAAGCCGCTGCTGGCGCATATAATTTTAATAAATATGTTTGTCTAATCGTTGTTTGCAATTAGCAGCTTTTGCCTAACGATTGTCAACTGAGAGGAATTCTATGAAAGGCATCATCCTCGCCGGCGGGTCCGGCACGCGCCTGTACCCGCTCACGCTCGTGACCTCCAAGCAGCTGCTGCCGGTCTACGACAAGCCCATGATCTACTACCCGCTTAGCACCCTCATGCTGGCGGGCATCCGGGACATCCTGGTCATCTCCACGCCGACCGACCTGCCCAACTTCGAGCGCCTGCTCGGGGACGGCTCGCGCTACGGCGTGAACCTGTCCTACGCCGAGCAGCCGAGCCCGGACGGCCTGGCGCAGGCCTTCACCATCGGCGAGGACTTCATCGACGGCGAGCCGTGCGCGCTGGTGCTCGGCGACAACATCTTCTACGGAAACGGCCTGTCGCGCCACCTGACGCGCGCCGTCCAGAACGCCGAGTCGGGCCGCGCCACGGTCTTCGGCTACCACGTGGACGACCCCGAGCGCTTCGGCGTCGTGGAATTCGATGCGCAGGGCCGTGCCGTCTCCATCGAGGAGAAGCCAGCCGAGCCCAAGAGCTCCTACGCCGTCACCGGCCTGTACTTCTACCCGGGCGACGTGGCAGCCAAGGCGCATAAGGTCAAGCCGTCGGCCCGCGGCGAGCTGGAGATCACCACGCTCAACCAGATGTACCTGGAGGAGGGGACGCTGTCCGTCGTCACCCTCGGCCGCGGCTACGCGTGGCTCGACACCGGCACCATGGAGAGCCTGCACGAGGCCGCGGAGTTCGTCCGCGCCGTGGAGCACTCCCAGGACCTGCCCGTGTCCGTGCCCGAGGAGATCGCCTGGGAGAACGGCTGGATCACGACCGCCGAGCTGGAGGAGGCCGCGAAGGCCTACGGCAAGTCGGTCTACGGCCAGCACCTCAAGAAGGTCGCCGCCGGCGAGATCGTCAACAGCCCGCGCGAGTACTAGGAATTGAGGAGATACCAACATGGCAGAGGAGACGTTCTCCCCCAAGAACATCATCGTCACGGGCGGCTGCGGCTTCATCGGCAGCAACTTCGTGCACTACGTGGTCGACAACCACCCCGAGGTGCACGTGACCGTCCTGGACAAGCTGACCTACGCCGGCAACCCCGAGAACATCGCCGGTCTGCCCTCCGACCGCGCGGAGCTCGTCGTGGGCGACATCTGCGACGCGGAGCTGCTGGACCGCATCGTCCCCGGCCACGATGCCATCGTGCACTACGCCGCCGAGAGCCACAACGACAACTCCATCGCCGACCCGGAGCCCTTCCTGCGCACCAACGTGGAGGGCACCTTCCGCCTGCTGGAGGCCGTCCGCAAGCACGGTATCCGCTACCACCACGTCTCCACCGACGAGGTCTACGGCGACCTGGCGCTCGACGACCCCGCCAAGTTCACCGAGGAGACGCCGTACCACCCGTCCTCGCCGTACAGCTCGACCAAGGCTTCCTCCGACATGCTCGTGCGCGCATGGACCCGTACCTACGGCCTTCGCGCCACGATCTCCAACTGCTCCAACAACTACGGCCCCTACCAGCACGTGGAGAAGTTCATTCCCAGGCAGATCACGAACATCGTCGACGGCGTCCGTCCCAAGCTCTACGGCAAGGGCGAGAACGTCCGCGACTGGATCCACACCGAGGACCACTCCTCGGCCGTCTGGGACATCCTGACCAAGGGCCGCATGGGGGAGACCTACCTCATCGGCGCCGACGGCGAGAGGGACAACATCACGGTCCTGCGCATGATCCTGGAGGCCATGGGGCGCGACCCCGAGGACTTCGACTGGGTCGCCGACCGCCCCGGCCACGACCGCCGCTACGCCATCGACTCCACGAAGCTGCAGCGCGAGCTGGGCTGGAGGCCGGCCCACACCGACTTCGCCGGAGGCCTGAAGCAGACGATCGACTGGTACGTCGAGAACGAGTCCTGGTGGCGCCCGGCCAAGGAGGCCACCGAGGCGCGCTACCGCGCACAGGGGCAGTAGGAGGGGAGAGAGACATGGCAGACATCGCATTCGAGAAGGACCTCTCCGTCGCCGAGACCGGCATCGAGGGCCTCAAGGTCGTCGACCTCGCCGTCCACGGCGACTCGCGCGGCTGGTTCAAGGAGAACTGGCAGCGCGCCAAGATGTGCGCCCTGGGCATCCCGGACCTCCGCGTCGTCCAGAACAACGTCTCCTACAACGACAGCCGCGGCGTCACCCGCGGCATCCACGCCGAGCCCTGGGACAAGTTCATCTCCGTGGCCCGCGGCTCGGTCTTCGGCGCCTGGGTCGACCTGCGCGAGGGCAGCGCCACCTACGGCAAGGTGTTCACCTGCACCCTGGACCCGAGCAAGGCCATCTACGTCCCGCGCGGCGTGGGCAACTCCTTCCAGGCCCTGGAGGACGGCACCGCCTACACCTACCTGGTGGACGCCCACTGGTCGCTGGAGCTGAAGAGGACCTACACCTTCGTGAACCTCGCCGACCCCGAGCTCGCCATCGAGTGGCCGATCCCGCTGGTTGAGGCCACCGTCTCCGAGGCCGACCTCAACCACCCGATGCTGAAGGACGTCGTCCCCATGGCGCCGAAGCGCACCCTCGTCACCGGCTGCGACGGCCAGCTGGGCCATGCGGTGCGTGCGCTCGCCGAGGAGCGCGGCGTGGCGAAGGACTTCGATTTCTGCGACATCGACACCTTCGACATGTCCGACCCGGAGGCCTATTCGCAGTACGACTGGTCGCTCTACGGCACCGTGATCAACTGCGGCGCCTACACCGCGGTGGACAGGGCCGAGACCCCCGAGGGCCGCGTGACCGCCTGGAAGGCCAACGCGACGGGGCCGGCGCTTCTCGCCCGCGCCTGCGCCGGGCACGGGATCACGCTCGTCCACGTGTCCTCCGACTACGTCTTCGACGGCACGGCCGAGGTCCATACCGAGAACGAGCCCTTCAGCCCCCTGTCCGTCTACGGCCAGACCAAGGCCGCAGGCGACATCGCCGTGGCAGGGTGCCCCCGCCACTACATCATGCGCTCCAGCTGGGTCATCGGCGAGGGCCGCAACTTCGTCAAGACCATGAAGACGCTCTCCGACCGCGTGGCCGACCCCGAGGACGGCCTTGCGCAGATCACCGTCGTGGACGACCAGCT
>ENA-OQKN01000216-OQKN01000216.1-human-gut-metagenome-genome-assembly--contig:-NODE-216-length-74011-cov-6.722173_pt1 | contig 74011 bp, 71 predicted proteins | sample MGYA00242776_ERZ504794 | MGnify/ENA primary metagenome ERZ504794 (study PRJEB26092, sample SAMD00036434) | human gut metagenome | host: Homo sapiens | study: EMG produced TPA metagenomics assembly of... | reverse complement strand
GGTAGCCTGGGATAAACATGGTTGGGCCTTGGCTTATACAGTTGAAGCAGGTAACATCCATGATAGTCAGGCCTTCCCTGCTCTGTTTGCCAAGTTAGAACCCTTCTCACCTGAATTCATTATTGCGGATTCAGGCTATAAAACACCTAGTATTGCCAAGTTTCTTTTAGAAAAAGGTATTACGCCAGTATTTCCTTACACTAGGCCAAGAGGTAAGAGAGGCTTTCTACGTCCTAGAGACTTTGTCTATGACGAGCATTTTGACTGCTATCTTTGTCCAGAGAACCAGGTATTAACTTACCGTACAACGACACGTGAAGGTTATAGAGAATATAAAAGTAATCCCAAAATTTGTAAGAACCTGTCCCTTGTTAGCGATTTGTACTGAAAGTCGCCAGCACCAAAAAGTTGTTGTGCGTCATATTTGGAAAGATGCCCTAGAAGTCTGTGAAGATATCCGTCATCAAAGTGGGATGACGGAACGGTACCAACACCGGAAAGAAATGATAGAACGTTTATTCGGAACAGCTAAAGAATATCATAACTTGCGTTATACTAGAAAAAAGGAAAGTCCAAAATGGAAGATAAGGTTGGGCTTACTTTAGCATGTCTAAATATCAAAAAATTGGTAAAAATGATGGTAGGGAAGACCCGTTATTTTATCCAAATACCTCAATATTATTGGATTATGGGAGAATTAAGTGTGAATATAAAAAAAGACAAACATCAAAAACGATGTTTGTCTTCATTCTGAATCAGAATTTTAATAGGAATTCTGATTTTTTTTATGCAAATCCATTTAAAAGCCAAAGGGTGTTTAATTATTATTTATTAAAATATAGATAAATATCATTTGATTAGTATTTGTTAAGTAGGAGTGTTTAATTCAAACGACTTCATTATAATGGTTGTCACATACATTAAAATAATAAAAAATTAAAAAAGGTTGAAAAATAAAAATAACATGTTATAATTATAGCGTCTATATGAATAGGGAATATTGGTAGTAGTAACTTGAAGCCAACTTGATTGTAATCTTTCAACTCTTTTGGGGAGAGTTTTATACGATTACGTGTTGGTGCTTGGTACTATATGATATGGTATTGGGATAGGGTTATCATACCGATATTTTGATTTGTAAGATAGGGATAGAGCGTAAGTAAAGGGGACGCTCTTTAAAATGGGGAGAAGTTTTTATGAAATATATGTAAATTAGCAATACTGCTGGATTCAAAAACACTTTTATTAGCAAAGCGTTTTTTCTCCTGCAGTTTTTTTATTTATTAAATAGTGTATTTTTAAATTCGGGGGAGAAGACTAGAAAATCTCAAAACAATTGATATCCTTGGATGATATGACTTAGTTTTCTTGTCTTACTTCTTGAATTTTATACGTAATGATAGTCTTTTTATTGAGACCTTTTTCTTTATCTACTTTACATCATTTGCAAAACAAGACCAATAGCGAGGGCATTCCCTTTAATGCTTTTGGAGAAAGGATAACTCATTTTCCTTTTTATTGGGGATAATAAAGTGATAATGTAGAGTCTTATTTGTCAATATTATATTGATTTCGTATAGGTCATAGGGGGGATCTTATGGGAAAATTAAATATTATGGTTGTCTTTGGGACAAGACCAGAGGCAATTAAGATGGCGCCGTTAATTCTTGAGTTGAAAAAAACATCAAGAAACCATTAATACTATTACAGTAGTCACAGCTCAACACCGTCAAATGCTTGACCAGGTTTTAGAGACTTTTGAAATAGTTCCTGATTATGATTTGGATATCATGGGAAAAAAATCAATCACTTCAGGAAATTACTTCTAAAATTTTGGCTAATTTTGATCCAGTTGTTAAGAAAGAACAACCTGATTTGGTTTTAGTTCATGGTGATACTACAACAACTTTTGCTGCTGGATTGGTTGCATTTTACAATAAAGTAAGTATTGGTCACGTTGAGGCTGGGCTTAGAACTTATGACAAATATTCACCATATCCAGAGGAAATGAATCGTCAGGTGACGGTTGTGACTAATTCTATCCATCATGCTGTTAAGCTGGTAGATCTCGGTATTAGTACTAGGATTATTGGTGGTAAGGTTAAACATTCAACAGATGCCTCTATTGGAAGTACAGCTCTGGAACAAATCAGACAACTGAATTTTGATTGTGCTTTCATTGGTGCTAATGGAGTTGATGCCAATTATTTCACAACGCCAGATATGGAAGAGGCGGTCATTAAACGAACAGTGATAGCTAATGCGCAAAAAGCCTATGTTCTAGCTGATGCTTCTAAACTTGGTCAGATTACCTATGCTAAGGTAGCCGAGGTTGAGAAAGTAACCATAATCACAAATGCTTCGGAAGAAGGGCTCCTTAAATAATTAAAAGAGAAAACGAGGGTTATTGAAGTATGATTTATACTGTGACGCTAAACCCATCAATCGACTTCATTGTTCGTATCGACAAGGTAGAGATTGGTAAAGTTAACCGTATAGAGAGTGATGATAAATTCGCTGGCGGTAAGGGTATTAATGTCAGCCGTATTCTACAACGTTTAGGAATTGACAATACTGCTACGGGCTTCATCGGTGGTTTTACAGGACGTTTTGTTACAGACAGTTTGGATGCTGAAGGTATTAAAACTACTTAGAATGGTGAGACTGTAATGGTATTAGGAAAAGTAAGTGATTTTTTAATCAAGCATCAAAGATTGTTAACATACTTAAGTATTTTTGCTGCGTTAATGTTATTAATGCGCTTAGTGTATGATGATGTTTTGATTGACCATGATAATCCCATCGTTTTAGCAATCTTTATAGGAATACTAGTTCTTTGGACCCTAGCATCTTACCTTAATCGAAGACAGCATATGCTATCCCACTTTATCTTACAGAGTTCGAAACTTATTAACGTCTATGCTGTAGACTTAGATTATCGTTTTATTGCGGTTAATAAGAATGATATTCGGCTCATGGAAGAAATCTTTTATTTCACTCCCAAAATTGGTGACTTTCCAATGAATTATCTTAATAGTGAAGATGCTGCGCGTTTAAAAGCAAATGTTGATCGTGCGAAAAAGGGTGAAACATTTATATTTATGGATACTATTAAGACAGGCGACAAAACGCTTTACTGGCAAAATATGTATTCTCCCATTTATAACAATCGCCAAAAAGTGATTGGTGTTTTTTGTTTTGTTCTTGATGTTACAGAGCAGAGACTTCATGAACTTGAAATACAGAGGATGGCATACGAAGATGTTTTAACACGGGTTCATAATCGACGATATATTGAGCTTGCTTTTGAGGAATGTCTGACACGTAAAGAAGAACAAATTACGGTTATTATATCTGATTTGGATAAATTCAAGGAAGCAAATGATACCTTTGGACATGCTACGGGAGATAAGATTCTAATTGAATTTGGTGATATTTTAACGAAGATAATGCCTGAAAGTGCTGTAATAGCAAGGTTAGGTGGAGATGAATTTGCGGTTTTACTCCCTGGAGTTTCTGAAAATCAAGCTGAATTTTTAATAAAACTTGTTCAAGCAGAAATGACTCTCAAAGATATGGGGATTACAGCATCTTTAGGTGCTTATACGGACTCTTATCAATCACATAAAAACTTCGTTGATTTTTTTGCAATAGCTGATAAGAAAATGTACGAAAATAAAAGTCAGAAAGGAAAATCAAATGTTTGACATTATTCTAGTCGATGACGGTAGTGGAGCTGATTTTGCACCGTTATTTGCAATAGCTGATAAGAAAATGTACGAAAATAAAAGTCAGAAAGGAGAACGTCGATGATGTTTCAAGATGTTGTTATTGTCATTCCTGCCTATGAACCTGATGACCGTTTGTTGGAACTTTTGAAAAATATTCGGGATAAGGAAAATCAAATGTTTGACATTATTCTAGTCGATGACGGTAGTGGAGCTGATTTTGCACCGTTATTTGCAATAGCGCAGAGTAACTATGCTTGTCATTTGCAAAGACACGCTGATAATAAAGGAAAAGGTCGTGCTTTAAAAACGGCTATTTCATATATTTTGGACAATTTTCCTAATGCCAAAGGAATTGTGACGATTGATTCTGATGGTCAACATACCTACGAAGACATGATGAAATGTTTGGCTGAATTTTTGCAACATCCTGATAGTTTGGTGCTGGGTGTTAGAACATTTGAAAAATCTGTTCCTTTACGTAGTAAATTTGGAAATTTATTGACAAGAGACGTCTTGGGGGCTATGACAGGTATGAACGTTTCTGATACGCAAACGGGGCTTCGTGTGATTCCTATGTCATGGTTGCCAAAACTCTTAACCGTGGAGGGTGAACGGTATGAATTTGAGATGAATATGTTACTTGAGGCAAAAGAGGACAATATTCTGATTTGTGAAGTTGGCATTGCAACGATTTATTTGGATGAAAATCAGTCGTCGCATTTTGATGCGATTCGTGACTCGATTAGAATTTACAAGGTTTTCTTCAAGTACATTTTTTCAGCATTGTTTTCCTTCTTGGTTGATATTGTTGCTTTTACGATTTTAATTTCTTTGTTTAATGGATTGAGTTTTAGTGCGGTGACGTTAGCTTCGATTTTAGCGCGTGCGATATCATCTGTTGTTAATTTCACCTTGAATCATAAGGTGGTCTTTAAACGAGGTCAATCAAATAGTGCGATAAAATACTTCACTTTGGTGGTAGTACAGATTGTTTTGTCAAGTTTATTGGTAACAGTTCTAGGAAATGCCTTGACGACGCTGCCAATTTCATTGGTGAAGATTTTAGTTGACGGTACACTTTTCTTTGTCAGTTATTTTGTGCAAAAACATTTGATTTTTAGTGGAGGTGAGAATGAAGACTAGTAAGAGGATACTCTATTTCGTTGCATTTGTAACGACTGTCTTTTATTTAACTTGGCGTTTGGTGGCGACTATTCCGTGGCATGATTCATGGTTTGCGCTGATCTTTGGGATTTTATTGTGGGGAAGTGAGGTAGTTTCAGCCATTACAGGCTACATTCTCATTTGGAATAAGCAAAAGGACTTTGAGCTTGAAAAGCCTGAGATTGCTAAGGAGCGTTACCCAGATGTGGATGTTTTGATTGCAACGCATAATGAGGATCCAGAGTTGCTTTATAAGACGATTAATGCCTGCACTTTTATGGAATATCCTGATAAGTCTAAGGTGCATATCTACGTCTGTGATGATACCAATCGTCTAGAAGTTGCCAAATTGGCTGATGAGCTTGGTGTTGGTTATTTTGGTTTAGCGGATAATAAAGATGCCAAATCAGGAAACTACAATAATGCTTTACGTCAGACGTCATCACCTTTGGTGGCGACATTTGATGCGGATATGATTCCTTATCGTGAATTCCTGTTGGAAACTGTGCCTTATTTTGTTGAACAAGTTGAGGCTTATGAAAATGGTGACGATTATGATAAGTCAAAAGTTGGTTTGATTCAAACGCCACAAAGTTTTTACAATGCTGATATTTTCCAATTTAACTTGTTTTCAGAATCAACCTTACCAAACGAACAAGATTTCTTTTCCAAAGAAATTAATGTTTGCAATAATTCGCACGGTGCAGCGGTTTATACGGGGTCTAATACGCTTATTTTCCGCAAGGCGATTGAAGATGTTGGTGGTTTTCCGACAGATACCATTACGGAGGATTTCGAGCTAGGTGTTCGGATGAATGCGGCTGGTTATGTAAATTATTCGACGAAAAGTCCAATGGCTAGCGGGTTAACGCCAACAGATTTGAAGAGTGTCATCAAACAGCGCACGCGCTGGGGACGTGGCGTTATTCGCAGTAGCTACAATATGAATATCTTCTTTAATCCCAAATTGACAAAGGGGCAAAGAATTGTTTATATTAATGGCTATCTTTATTGGTGGTCTTTCTTTAGACGGTTATTGTATATCTTGGCACCGATTTTATATACGGTTTTCCATGTGCGTGTGGTGGTGTCAAATATCTGGCTACTGTTCCTATTCTGGTTGCCAAGTTACGCATTGACACACTTGTCAATGCGAGAAGTCTCAAAACAATACCGAACACAGGTTTGGGGAGAAATTGTGGAAACGATTTTTGCTCCGTATTTGTTTATTCCCATGATGTTGGAGTCCTTTGGCATTAGCGATAAAAAATTTAAGGTGACACGTAAGGGAAATGATACGTCGTGGACGTTGTACCTTTATGCGCTTCCTTATCTTGTTTTATGGGGATTAGCCGTTTATGGTTTGGTGACTTTTAACTATGGAAAATTTGGTTCAGAGCTTTTTTATGGAAGTATTATCAGTTTTTGGTTGACTTATCATATCATCAATTTGACCTTTGCGATTTTCTGTGCGCTTGGTCGTCCGATTTATCGCTCAAGTGAGCGTTTTACTGTTGATGAAGCTATGGTTATTGAGGTTGATGATGATTCTTACCAAGTGAGAGTCTGTGATATTTCAGAAACGGGGATTTCATTCTATACGGATTTACCATTGTATTTGCCGAAAGAAAAAGAACTGACGCTTAATTTGCAATCACGTGATTACCATGCGAGGGTAAAAGGTCATGTTGTTCGTGTTTTTGCGATTGATAATGGTTGGCGCTACGGCGTTCAATTTTCAGAAATTCCTGAAGCTGATAAGCGCGAATTTTATCAGTACATTTATGACCGCATTAATCACAATCTTCCGAAGGAAAAAGACCCTTGGATGACAACATGGGATGATTTATTTGAGAACTTTAGTCAACGTTTCCAAAATAATGAACGTCCTGTTTCAGCCTATGACCAAGTAGCTTTTCCGAAAGTTCGTGTTAATGAAGAGGTTCAGGTTGCTGGAAAAAAATGCCAGCTTAGAAAGACAGATTATTATTACATGACATTTTCTGGAAAATTGACAAATCCTAAAAAAGAACCGAATGTCGCATTTACCTACAAAGATTTGCCAATTCAGTTGACTTTTGTGTCCTATGATATTGATAGAGACGAATCGCTTTATCGAGTTACCAATTTAGCGGATTTGGATAGCTTACCTGCTTTTAAAGCCTTAGCAAATGAATGGAGAGGGAGAGTATGATTAGTATTGCTAGATTACTGTTGTTCTTTGTGATTACCATGGGGTACAATGCCTTTTTCCGTAATACTGTGAAGATGAATCGCAGTCTGACATGGGTGTTTACATTTTCAGTCATTACATTGGTATTGTACCTTGGTAGTTTGTTAGGCTTTATGTTGCAGACCGTGTATGCCATTTCTGTTTTGGGCTGTCTTTTGAGTCTTTATTATCTTTGGGCGGTATGGAAAAAGAAATATCGCTTTAGGAGACTTGATTATATTGCGCTTGGAATGATGGCTTATTTGCTTTTGTTTGGAATAACGCTCTGGCATTCACCGCTTTTACATTATGATAATTTTACGCATTGGGCAACGATTGTAAAATTTTTCCATATCAATAATGCATTGCCAACACAGCAGGATACGATTATTAGCTATTATACCTATCCTGTTGGAAGTTCACTTTTCATTTATTTTTTCACGACTATCGTAGGCTTTTCAGAAGGTAGTATGTTGGTCGGGCAATTCTTCTTGATTGCTTCCAGTCTTTATGCCATGTTTGCGGCACTTCGTGATGATCGACGTGTCTTAATGGTTAGCATGATTTTTGCTTCGTTTGCTGTTTTTAATACGTTCAACGTTGCTATTCGATTAAATAATTTGCTGGTTGATTTTCTGCTTCCGGCCTTGGCCTTGGCAGCCATAGCAGGTTGTTTTGTCTATCGTAATCGTTTCTGGTTTTTGTCGCTAAATACGGCGGTAATTCTTGGATTATTAAGTATCGTCAAAGTAAGTGGACTTTTCTTTGTCGCTCTCGTTTTAGTAGTTTATGTGGTTTGTATTGTGCGTTTACTTGTTCGTAAAAGAGCACGTTTAAAAGCACTAGTGCTGCTCATAATGACCTTGCTAGTCAGCTGTCTTCCTTTTGTTATTTGGCAAAAGCATGTGACGGATAATTTCCCAAATGCCTCAAGTGCCAAGCATGCGGTGTCCATGTCAGAACTTGGTCAGGTATTGACTGGAAATCTGTCAGGCGTCCCACAAAAAATTATCACTCTTTTTGTCAAATCGGTGTTTACGTTTGACAGTTTGGCAAGCAATGGAATTTTGATAATCAATCTGATTATGCTGATTGCCTTTATTGTGATTGGCATTCGTTTGAAATATAAGAAATTTGTCTTGTTGACTTGGGGATTTGTTGATATTTCGATTGTGACTTACTATATTGGCATTTTACTCATGTATCTGACAGCAATGCCGACTGATGAAGCGTTAGAATTAGCAGGATTTGAGCGCTATGCTTCGAGCATCGTTATCTTTGCTTTTGGTTGTTTGACCATGGCTTTAGCATGGGTAATGGACAAGTGTCTGTATGAAAAAATCATTAGTAAACGTAATGCTAGGTCTTACAAGAGCTTATTTAATAAACACTTGTACCAATACGCGAGCCTTGTTTTGACAGTTTATGCCATTGGAATGTTCTTGTCAGAAAATAATAGCATTGTTTACAATAACAATCAGGAAACAAACGAGGTCGTAAAAGAAATTCATCAGTTTACTGGAAGTCAGAGTAATTCGTCAACGGATAGAATTTTGGTTGTAACAGCAGATAAGGAGAATGTAGATAATTATTTTGTCCAATATGCTAGTCGTTATTATCTGTGGGATGTCAATGTTGATGCCAGAGAAAATTTTGTGACGGCTGACCAAGAATTTTTAGATTTAATGGCATCATACAGCGACAGCGCAACAAGTTATTACCTCGGCAATGAAAATATCGATACTAGAGATGGTTCCAATTTAACAGACGATGACTTTATTGCACTCTTAAAAACGTATGACGAAGTCTTGATTTTAGATGACCATTATACGTTTAATGCCTTGACGAAAAAACTATTTGGTCGGACATATTCCCCAGGATTGTATAAAGTATCAGATATTCTTGCTGGAAAAGGGTAAGTTTTCTAGCTTTATCAAGCATAAGTCTTGATATTTCAAATAAAATATTCTATTATAACAAAAAATATGTAGAAGGAGGCGGAGTTTGTGACTTCGCCTCTTGTAGTGCTCAAAAGACTTTCTTGAACATTGGAGAGGAAGCTAAGATAAGTCCGTTTGAATTATCTGCTCTACTCATCACACAAAGCGAGGTCCTTAAAAGATACAATCCACGTTCCACACACTCAACACTAGCATAGAAAGATCTCATATCCACAAAAGCAATATCAGATTTTGGTTCTCGTGAACAATCAAAATAGCCCATTATCTATCTCTTTTATAGTTGTTTTCCCAATATTCCCTTTCACCTTTTCCTATGCCTTCTGGTAGTTGCTTCAAACATTGTCCCATACTTTGATATTTAACAATTTCAGTTATTTCAGCCAAAGAAAGTCGATGAGATGCTCTGCTAAAGTCCGTATCGAAGTAATCAACCTCTTCTATTTCAACTAAAATCTCATAATTTTGACCAAGATAATATTTAATTTCAGACGGTACTAACTTCTCTGATTCTTACTGAAGTAAAATAATTGAATTAAAAACCATGAAAATAAGATTTTCATGGTTTTTCTATTACTCAAAGAGGATCTCCTATGACAAAAATAGAAACATTTAGATGGCGTATGTGGCATGTTTATCTCCTTATTTTTATAACCATTCTACTTACAGGTACATTCGTTCGATATGGTTATAGACTTCAAGCCGATTATTCTTTAGACGATAGACTTTACGACTATACTAACAAAAAAGTTACTGTAACATCCTTTCAAAACGTCAAAATAGGAAACTTTAACGTTTTAGGTGTTAAGTTTGGAAATGAGAAAGCACTGGAGAGAAGTCAATTAGTCGTCGGTCGCACCTATCTAGCCTTCCAAGAATCTAGGTATAAAGCATCTAAACACAAGAAGGACCCTAAAAATTATGATATTATTCACTTTTATCAGCTTGGTAAAGATACTGGAAAAGGATACACTATTAATGTACTAGATCTTGCTAAGAAACTAGGATATGATGATCCCGGTTCCATGGATAATACCATGTTCTCCGATGGTAGGAATGAGTTTATGAAATTTTCATCCTATGACAACGAAAAAGTATTCTATCTCAATTTACGCACCCATAAGGCAACTAAAACCAAACCAGCAAAAGTCAGTCAATACTACGGATTTGCTAAACCTTACCGCTATCTCCTTTCAAAGGATAATTTTTCTATAGGTCATAAAGATGATCCCCTCACTATCAACTCCATGCCCCTTATCTGGACCAAAGAAAGAAATTTTGCTGATTACAAAGATCAAGACGATAACGAATACAGTGACCAATCGCTCAAAAAAAGATTTAGCCTAATTATCGTAACAACTGATTCACTTAATTTGGATGATGCCATTAAACTCCAAAAAGAGTTAACACCAGATAAGGAGGATATCTATTGGTATTTTACAAGTACTGATACAACGACTGGACACCTCGAGGAAGTTAAAAGTCAAAAAGATTACAACCTACTAGTTAAGGAGAGTCATAACTAATATGGTAAAAAATAGCTCCAAATACCTTAAAATTACTATGCCCTTGATTTTATTATTGACCATGATTGCTATCTTTTTCTATTACAATGCTCAAGAAAATATTAAAGGGTTTTATAAAACTCGTGGATTTCAAGGAAAGGTGCAAATAACTGGTATCGGATGGGCAGATAAAATTACTTATCGTATGAATAAAGAAGATGAGGTTAAACATTACCTGATTTTCCATATTATTATCAAGAGACCATTAATAACAAAAAAGAACATGTAAATACTCAACTTCCTCTCCATATTCAAGATTTACTCTATCCTTACATTGCCAGCCCAACAGAAAGCGACTCAGATTTTAATCGCCAAAATAGTGAATATAAGATTTTACCTGATGAAAGAGAATATGGGGACGACTTTATTAAAAAGTCTATTAAAATCAACCCTAGAAATCAAAAATTTATCAATGATATCTCTAAAGCTTTAAGTACCGAGAAAGATTTAAAAAATATTATTGTTCAGATAGAACCTGTACCATACACGACGCTCTATACTTATGAGAGGGGACATTCTAAAGCGCTAGGTGGCTATTATGATTTTTCACTTAAAGATGCTCTACGAAACAAACAACTTACTGTCCAATTGAGTTTTCCTTCTGCTTCCACGACTAAAGAAATTGACTTACATTCTCAATTAGAACAGGTACTTAAAAACTCTGAACTACCAGATGGATGGTATATCTTAAATCAAAATAACGACTTTCCAAAAGAGGTACATATTGATGACAATCAAATTAGAATTAACTAAAGAAAGAACTCAGAGAGAATTATCTGAGGAAGAATGGGCTTTCCCTATTTGGAGATGGGCGGCTTTCTCACTATTTGACACCCTAATCCTAGTTAGTCCCTTGACCAGAGGATTGGTCTATCCCAGGGAGAGTGATTCTCGTTTTTACCTAGGTAAATCATTGGGTAACTTGATGCTAGATGATACACAACGCTTCATCTTTATTATTATCATCTTAACTCTGTTACTACCTGCTTTTGCCTTAATCGTAGAAAGCCTATTATTCTCAAAAGGATATCCTCTACTTTCAATAATATGTAGCTGTCTAATTTTTGTTAGTGCAACGGTCCTATTTGTCTATAGTCTCAGTATTGTCCCAGATTTTTGGAGCTTTACAATTTATAGTTATATGCTTTACCTTCTCTTCAACATAGGTAACTCCCTCAGAAAAATCAATAGAATCATCAATCTTAGGCAGAATAACACCAAAGCATAACAGCCTCTATCTACATAATACTCCCCTTTTAGTATAGGAATGACACAAATGAAACAAAAAAATCTTGTCTACTCTGAAGTTGACCACCTAGCTAAAAGCTTCCATATTAATTTTGAAAATCATTTTAGGAATACTCTAGACCCCTGTCTCAGAAATAAATTTCACTCCTTTTGTAGCAAATAAACAATTTAATTAATAGTAAAAAGATCAACATATTACCGTTGATCTTTTATTTTTACTCTAAATCTTTCAGAATATCTGTAAATCTGTGTGTAAACATAGCTGTCATCCCCCATATATTTTCTGTCAAGTTTCTGTAAAAAGGAATATGACGTTCACTATACCCAAAATTGTATTTTTCTCTATTTTTTACCAAGAAAAATGGGAAATCTTTTGCATCACTCAAGGTAGAAATCACTTTATAATAAATCGGATTCTCTGTCAACAACGTGTCAACATAGATTGTAAACAACCGTTTCACCTCTTCATTTGGATGAATATCCTCCCAATTTTCTATATTTATCTTTCCAACAAAGCAATGGATGGTTCTCCCCTGATGAATCAGATAATCAATCTCTCCCCAAATGTCAATTCGATCAGGAGTTAAGTTTAGTTCCTCACAAGTTTCTCGTATAGCAGCTTCTTGAAAAGTCTCACCGTCTTCAACACGACCACCAGGAAAAGAGACCTCACCTGGTTGAGAAATATGCTCACTTCGTACTTGGTAAAGGATTTGATACTTATCAGTTTTTACATCATATATCAAGGGTAAAAGCACTGCATAGCGTCCTTTCTCCCCTAGTGGCTTTGGCTCGTAATGAGCTAGTTTATCTTTAATAGTCATAAGAACTCCTTGACTTCATATTATCATAAAAAAGAAGTTATCCCTATTATATAAAATTTTTATATATAAAATATTGACATATCCTTCTAAAAGAGATACACTCAATGTGTAAAATAATTATATATAATTTTTATACATATCCTAAAAGCAAAGGAGCACACTATGTATTTTCCAACATCGTCAATCCTGATAGAGTTCCTAATACTAGCTATTATCGATAGAGAAGACTCTTATGGCTATGAAATTAGTCAAACCATTAAGCTTGTGGCTAATATCAAGGAGTCAACACTTTATCCTATTCTAAAAAAGCTTGAAAAAGCAGGCTATATGACCACTTATAGCCAAGCATATCAAGGGCGTAAACGTAAATATTACAGTATTACCCAAGAGGGAAAAAATCATCTTCAATTTCTTAATGAAGAATGGTTAACCTATAAAGAAACCCTCGATGGTATTGTAGAAGGGAGATTAAGACATGACAAGGACTGAATATATAGCCAAATTAACAAAATATCTACGAAAATTACCACAAAAGGACTATGAAGAGGCTCTCGAATATTTCATGGAATATTTTGAAGAGGCTGGACCTGAAAATGAAGCTCAGGTTATTGCAGAATTGGGTACACCTAAGGAAGCAGCACATGAAGTCATTAGTCGTCTTCTAGACGAAAAGATTATTGAGGAAAAGAGTAGCTTACGTAATAAAACAACTATCCTCTGGATTGCGATTCTAGCTGTTTTAGCCAGTCCAGTCGCCTTACCAATTCTACTATTCTTCCTAGCTATGCTATTGACACTTCTTGTGGTTATTTTTGCAGTTATAGTGACTGCCTTAGCTCTTACTTTTGCCTTACTCATTAGTGGTATTTACACTTTCTTTACAAGCTTCTCTCTCTTAAATGTTTCACTAGCTTCAACACTGTTTGGAGTGGGTCTAGGTCTATTGATGTTTGGAGGAGCACTCTTACTGCTTTTGATTTCATTTGAAATCTGTAAACTTATTGTAAAGCTAATTACCCTATTGATTAAATGGCTCATCAAGAAAGGAAGAAAATCATGAAAACTTGGAAAAAGATTGTCCTCGGAGTGTCTCTTATCTCTCTATTTTTAGGAGGAGGATTAGTAGCTTGGGGTTATAGCCAAGGTGGCTTAACAGATTTACAAAATAAAACTATAAGTGAGCAAGATTATGTCAAGAAAGAAGTTAAGGACTTCAATAAAATTGATATTAAAAGTAGTAGCTACAATGTGCTTATAAAAAATGGTGAAGTTGACAAAGCAACGCTTTCTTACTACCAAAAAACAAAAAATCCAATTGACACATCTGTAAAGGATGGTCAATTGACTATCAATGATAACAACTCTGAATTAGATTCGACTTCTAACAAACATATTAACTTTTTCGGATTAAAAGATTTAGTAAGGCTTTCTACTCTCAACAAGGAAGTCAGAAATAAAACCATTGTCATTACACTCCCTAAAAAACAAACGATTGATTTTTTAAAGGTTGATTTAGCAACTGGAAATCTAGATTTAAGTAATAGCACCATCAAACAAGCAGACATCAATCTAAATGTAGGGGACCTAACTTTTACTAAAATGATTGTCAGCAACCTAAAAGCTAATCTTGATGTTGGTAGTGTTGATAGTGATCATACACTTTTTACTAACTCAGATTTATCTATTGCAATGGGAGATTACTCTGGAGATAACCTGATTTTCAATGGTCACAATAAACTTGATGTTACATCCGGTGATATTGAAATAGTTCTTAAAGATTACACGCTCAATGTTCAAGCCGATAGTCATTCAGGAGAGGTGGACATCACAAATAACCTTAAGATTTCAAAGGATAACACACTAACTATTACCTCAGACCTCGGTGATATAACTGTTGAATAACATAAAAAGCCAGCTCACATTAGAGCCGGCCTTTAGTTTATTCATTTTCAGACTTTGGTCTATAAATAATAATACCTACAACTACAAAAATAAGTAAGAAAATGAATAACATACGTACTTGATCTGAGATCTGTCCTGTCATTGAAATAGTTTGACGAAGACCTGATACGGAGTAGGACATTGGTAAGAATGGTTGGACGACCTTAAAGAACTTAGGACTAAGTTCAATTGGATAAGTTCCTGCACTAGAACCTAGCTGCAAAAGGAGCATAATCATAGAAGCAAATGCACCATATCTATCATCCCAACCCACAAGAGCTGTAACGAGCGCCATTAAAGTCCATGCTGCAAGGAGAATCATACCAAATGTAGCTAATGGATGATTTGGTTCAACTCCCACAAATCGAATGGCAATATAAAGGGCAATTGCAGCCATAGTCGTAATGATACCATTGATAAAGAACTTATTCTTAGCCCAATCAAAACGGCTCGTAAAGTTTCTTCCTGTCAAGCTCTTAGCAAAGATAACATTAGTTGAAAGAGCGACAACCATAAGAGAAACAGAAATCATATATGGAGCCATCCCCACACCATTAGTGTCAACCTTATCCTTATCAGTTTTCTTCTCTTTAAGCGGAGCACTAACCATTTTTGCATTGTCTGAGTTTACAGAAACAAGAGATAGTTGCTGATTAGCCTTATTTAATGAATCAGATAATGTAGAAAGGTTAGTTGACAGACTTGTCAATCCATTTGTTAAGGTATTTCCTCCAGTTGCTAATTGTTGAGCTCCTGTATTGAGAGCACTTGTACCACTCTGAAGAGTAGCAAAACCAGTCATTAAACTACTACTGTTAGCATCTAGAGTTTGAGCACCACTGGCAATCGTTGACACAGCACCAGTATAAGTTGACAAACCAGTTGAAAGTGCGCTTGCACCTGTTGCTAGAGTACTTTGAGCAGTTGACACACCTGAAGCCACTTGAGTTGCTCCTGGTGATAATTGATTGACAAGTACTGAATTGACATTAGCAATATTAGCTTGCATTGATGATACCGTTGATGAAGCTACAGGGAGAAGAGCATTCGCCGAACTTGCAATGCCTGAAATAGACGTTTGTAGAGAAGCCAAACTACTTGAATCGCCGCTACTAGTTGTTGTCGTACCTGTCAAGCTAGATAAAGCAGTTGACATACTTGACACATCAGATGCAATAGTTGAAGCGTAACTACTAGCTGTAGATCCTGCATTACTAATTGCCGATGTAATCTCTGCTTGTTGATCTGCAGTCAAGCTTTGATAAGCAGCTGTTCCTTGTACCGCAGCCAAATCATTTGCTTTATCAGTTGCACTAGCTGTAGCTATAGAGCTAGCTGCAGAAGAAATATTTGAAAGATAAGTCGCTATTGAACTTGTATCTACTGATGTTGTTGATGTTCCACTTGGTAATGATGTGTTACTTACCGCTGTATTAAGATTTTGAATTGCTGTATTTAAATCAGTTAAATTAGTTGATAGGGTTGACAACTGTGCTTGCTGTTCTTCGGATAAACTTGTTGCTGTGGCCATTTGACTGAGCGCTGTTGACAACGAATCTGCACCTGTAACTAAGGTATTCATGGCCTCTGCTCCTGATACAAATTGACCTGCAGCAGAATTAACAGCCTCAGAGTTCGCGTTTAACTGTGACAAAGCACCTGACAAAGTTGACACACCTGAAGTATAGGCAGATGCGCCTGAACTCAAGGTATCAACACCTGTAGCCAATGTTTGTGTAGATCCAGCAAGAGTTCCTAAGCCATTTGATAAGGTCTGACTCCCTGACTGAAGTGCGCCTGCACCTGCATATAATTGACTAGCCCCACTCGCTGCAGTTCCCATACCACCCTGAAGTTGAGACATACTCCTAAATACAGCTCCAACATAAGTTGACGTAATATTTTTAGAAACGGTATCCTTCAACTTAGACATGGCAGAATCGCTCATTTTTGAAGAAACGAAGCTATGTCCTGCTGTTGTTTGATAAGAAATTTCCAGTTTCTTGGGATCATTTGTCAAAAGACTTGCTGCATTACTTGAGAGGTTTTCTGGAAAAGTGATTACCATATAGTAATCACCATCCTCAATCCCTTTTTGGGCTTCATTTTCAGTCACAAAGTGATAGTCTAGATTTTTGTTTTTAGACATATTGTCTACCATATCATGACCAATATTCAGAATCTTATTCTGGAAACTAGCACTCTTATCTTTGTTCACTACTGCCACTGGTAAGTGTTTGACATTACCATAAGGATTCCACATAGAAGACAAAAAGATTAGATTATATAAAGCAGGTATCAATGAGACACCAATAATTGTTATCCAGAGCTTTGGACTTTTAAGAAGAGCCTTTAATTCTGCTAACATATTTCTCCTTTTTAGACATTGTGTTTATTTTTATGATATAATCAATTATAAACTCATTTACCTGAAAATCAATGTTAAACAATCGCTTTTTGGACACATAGTCTAAAAGTGTATAAAAGGAGATTTGTATGTCAAAAGATCAAAGACGCGCGCAAACAAAAAAAGCTCTTTTAGATGCTTTAGTAATATGTCTTGAAGACAAAGATTTCAATGATATTACTACCATTCGTCTGGTTCAAACAGCTGGGATTAGCCGTTCGAGTTTTTATACCCACTACAAAGATAAGTATGAAATGATTGATAGTTATCAGAAAGAGCTTTTCCACAAGCTAGAGTATATCTTCGATAAATATGAAGGAAAGAAAGAGGGAGCCTTTCTCGAAATCTTTGAATTTCTCACTCGTGAAAAGCTCCTATCAGCTCTATTGTCTACCAATGGATCAAAAGAAATTCAAGATTTTCTGATACATAAACTTCAGCGTATGATAGCTGAGGACTTCATTGATCCCACTGCTGAAGAAAGAGCTCTTAAAGGATTCGAGAAAGACTATGCCAGTATTTATTTTGCACATGCTATTTTTGGTGCTTGTCAAGCCTGGATAAATAAAGGTAAAAAAGAATCACCTCAAGAAATGACAGACTTTCTTCTACGATTTATTCCACAATAAAATCACTTCAAAAGCATAAAAAAGCTGCAAACCATTTCAATAGTTAAAGCAGCTTTTTTCTTTTACAATAAAATCCTTAAAATAAGGAAATGATAAGTGAAAGCAAGGTCAAAATTGCGGGTCCGCCTTGCGTTAAAATAATTTTCTTATTGGCAGTTATAGCACCATAAATAGCAGCAAAGAAAACATTGAGTACAAAAACAGTTACAAGTAACTGACTATTTGTAAAAATCCCATATAAGAGGAATATAGCAATCAAACCATTGTAAATCCCTTGATTTTTAAATAAGTTTGTAATAGAATCACGTTGAAGTTCTTCTTTGCTCATATTGAAAACACGACTAGTCGTGTCTGAATGTGTCGCAAAAGTTTCCAAATACATGATATAGAGATGCTCCAAAGCAACAATCCCAGCTAAAATTAGTGTAATAATAGACATAGTAGCCTCCTTCTTAAATAACTTTGACAGTATATCAAAAGTGAACCTTTAAAACAACATGCATGCTTCATACAATTTGAAATATGGTAAAATAAAGAATGAAAGAGAGGTTCTTATGACAAAGACAGAAGTAATCCAACGTCTCCAAAAAGATCTGGGAATTCCTAGATTTCAGGCTTATATAGAGGATAAAGATTACTCCGAAGAGGAGTACGACCAACTAAAAAAAGATTTTGAAGCCTATTTCACCAACTACGTTTCAAATGTTTCAGCAGATTTTGAAGGCGGATTGGATAATAAATAATTTATACCTCAAAATCATCTATTATCATATTACGCCCCCTAGTCACTTGTATTAGACTAGGGACTTTTTTTATTAGAAAACAAACTTGTAACTAAACAAATAACTGAACAAACTCAAAAATCAATGATTTAAGATAAACAAAAAAGCCCATAACAACGGGCTTTTTGCAAAATGAATTTTAAAATTAAAGCATTTTGTTGTATTACTTAAAAACGATTACTTATATTCATCTTTGGTGTCCTTAATCCTTATTACATAAGCTTTTATGTCAAATATAAGTACCCTAACAATCATTAAAGCTCCTTAGTTGTTCCACAAAAAGGGGAACAAATTTGGACATATTTCAATGAGTTTAGCAGGCAAGAAATCAGTACCTTTCTAGGTGCTTTTTTGTAGATATTTTACCCTATAATTATGGATTCCAGTAATATATATTGAATCAACTTTTTCATTACAGCTACAATGTTTTTATTGTTAAGTTCCTAAATAATTCATTAACAAAAAAAGCACCTCACGGTGCTTTCCCATCTGAGTGCGACGTACTTAACATACGCTTAATTGCTTTAATCACAGTTCAGATGTTTGAACAGTGTACATATACCTGTAATTGTATTATACGCAATACCTATTACTTTTTCAAGCAAAAACTACGGTAAATATAAAAAAATATGATTAGGTATCCGCCTTAGTTTACTCTTCTGTTTCTCATAAGAGTTCCATATTCTATTAGCTAAGATATCTGCAGCCTGTATTAAGTAATCATTTTCAGATACACATGATTTAGTATGAACCATAAATTTTCCCTCTAAAATTGGAGGGTAATATGTTCCATAATTGAAATTAGTGATACCATACTTCAATTCTTCTAAGATACCATCTCCCAGTCCGTATAAACCATTAGTAGCAAAACCTTGCTGGTCAATGTTCACAAACAGTTCAATATCATCATTCTTACTAATTATTTCTTGCTCTATTAATTTTTTAAATAAGTTTTTTACTACTCTTTTGAGAGCATAGTCCTTAAAGCGCTGACGTGATTTTTTATCCATCATTATACTTGATTGAATACTTGATAATTCCACTGTCACAGAAAAGCTAATTTCACCTTTGAGAACCTTAAAAAGAGCATCTTTATGCTTCCTCTCAATTTTTGAAGCTTTTAGTTCCCCCTCAATACCTTTAGACTGTTTTATTTTAGTATTAAGGGAACGATAGCGTTTTTTAGCAGATATCTTATCTTCATCAGAAATAAAACAAAAACCTGCATAAACAAAATAATTATGGTTGGAGTGAAATACTCCTGAATCATCTATAAAAATTGAAATTTTTTTCAATTACTTGTCCTCGTCTTTTATCTATAAAGCTAATTATATCACAGCAATCCACCAAAATATAATCTAAAAAACATGATTTGTTTTATTTTCTATAGCTTGTAACTTTTTGTTTCTCATCCTATTTATCTTTTCTATTATCCTCAAACTCTCTAATCTTTCATAAATTAGCATGTAAAAAACAGTACACTAGTAAAGGTACTGTTTTCTTTAGATATTGATAGGATTACCAAAATTCATTTGCAAAGTTGTTATAACGGTAGCTACAAAATTTTCAGATATATAGTTATGATTCATAAAAAAGAGATATAACAACTATTGTTTCACTGCAATACCGTTCCACAAAAATCACATTCTTTTGTTTGACCAATAATCTCATTAGTAGCACCACAGTTAGGACAGAGCACGCGCCTTGCATCTTGTAAAATTACTTCTCCAATTAATGGTGAAGTAATTAGACGTCTAGAGTGATTGATGTATGTCTTCTCCAAAATTCCTCGGTTAATAAGAAATTCAATATCTGAAACTACAGTCTCATATGGATAACCAAGTGATGCCGAAATAGCATCCAATGAACCATTTTTACTATCAGCAATACAAGCAAAATAATTCGGTAAACGTTTATACATTGGCATTCTTGTAAGTTCAATAATTATCAATACCAATCCAACTACAGTAAATACTATACTTATAAGAATAGTAATCCAATTAAATGCTATAGCTAAAACACTTAGTCCCCAAAATATAATCAAACCACCAATAATTGCGAATATGCCTTTTAGATTTCTCGATTCATATTTTTTTTGAACTTTTAAGAGCATATCTGCCTTTTCTTTAGAAAAAAGATTAAATCCAAGAGACTGCCCCAAGTCTTTCATATTACCTGTTACTTCTGTTACTTTATTTTTCAAATCATCTAGCATTTTTATCCTCCTTGTAGATTTTGTCCACAGTTTGAACAGAATTTCATTCCCAGTTCAACTTTTTGCTGACATTGAGGACATGATAAATCTTGTTTTTGCCCACATTCTAGGCAAAATTTAGCTTCAATTTGTAAAGGTGTATGACATCTAATACAATTCTTAGTCGTTTGATTATCTACCTGAGAATTGAGAGTTTGAGAAAGGCTTGCAAAGTTATTTACCATATTTCCACCAAGACCTACACCCATTGCCATTCCTAAGCCTGCACCCATAATAGAACTTGCATCTGAACCTGTGTTTTTAGCAGCACCCTCCAATGTATCAAATGAGCGTTCTTGATGATAATCATATCCTAAAAGATTCATCTCGGCACGTTTTGAAAGCGCTGATTTTAATTGCTTAACTCCTTCATCAATCTCTGGAACACTGATATCATTAATATAGAAACTGATTAAACTAATACCGTAGTCCTCCAAGAAAGGATGAAGGTCAGCCTTTAGGAAGTTTGACAAATCATTCAAATGAGCATTTATTTCCAAAATACCAACATTTTTCTTTACAAGATATGAGGCAATAGTATCCTTTACTTTAGTAACATAAACTCCTCTAAAAAAATTAGTAACATTCGTAGCATTGAATACCGACAACGTTCCAACAAATTTTCTTAAAAACTTTTCTGAATCTGTGATTCTAATACCAAAAATACCATTAGCTCTGACTGGAGCAAAGATACCAAATTTAGGGTCTTGTAGTTGAATAGGTGAAGGAGTACCCCACTTAATATCTAGGCTATAAGCCTTATTAACATACCAAACCTCTGCCTTAAATGGTGACTCTCCACCAAAAGGAAGATTGATAATATTATTAAGAATTGGAATGTTTGCTGTTGTCAGTCTATACCTTCCTGCTTTAAAAATGTCTGCAAATTGTCCATCTTTCACTAAGATAGCTTCTTGAGACTCATTCACAATCAGTTGTGTAAAGGTACTAAGCTCATCACTTGGAAATTTCCAAGCAAATACATTTGGACCACCATTGTATTTTACAACATCAATTAAAGCCAAATTAAAATTCCTCCAAAATTAATTTATACAACCATACACTAAAAACCTTTTATATAAGCCATATTATGCTATTCTATCAAAATATAAAAGTTCTCAACAATAGCATAATCTTGTATTGTCTAATAATTCGATTTATATGACAGAAATATTATAGCACAAAAGTTCTATAAATAGAATATTATGTAAAAAAGTTCCTATTCTAACTCCACTGATATTATAATTAACTAAAGGATAAAAGTAAGATGAATAAAGCAATCTATATTTGTTTATGATAATTATAACTTGAACAGAAACTATCATAAGAAAATTTATCGTAGATGTAATACTATCTATTAAATGCATGGTATAGTTAGAGAACTACAATTCCTTGTAGCTGTATCAAATCATCTCAAAGCAAAATTTTTTAGAAGTATTCAATAATGAAATAACAACCCTACCTATCAAATAAGTAGAGCTGTTTATATTTTGAACCATTGCACAACCTGTAGTTTATTATTTTCATAAATTCTACTGCTTAGACATGAGAGCTACATAAAGGTACAGATAAAATATATTGTTTTTAGTTTTGAAAACTCATTTAGCATTACTAAATTTTATCTTAAAACTAGTTTCACTTGTATCATCTTGCTTTTTCTTACTCTTATTTTGAATTTTATTATCTTTATTTATATTAGCCACGTCATTGCTATGCAAGTTACATGACTTTTCAGAGTTAGTGTTAGAACTTGAACACTCAGTTTCTGCAAGGAGGTTATGATAGATACTTGGATGATACCTTCTACCATCAATACTATTCTGCTCTCTGAAATCAACCACATAATAAACCAGTTCATTATTTAATTTCCTAATAAAGCGAGACTTCTCAAGTAAATCTAAGATATCCTCCCCCAAGCTCAAAAGTCTGAGATGAGGGAAGGCCTCTGTGATACCATCATCATCAGTATGTTGTAACATATGGAAGTACAAAACCTGTGCTTCTATTGGTAAAGTTAAAAAACGTTGTGAAGCTGTGATTGTTTTGCTCATCATTCTCCTATTTCCCATAATACCCTCCCAAAAATTGTAAAATATCAGTTTTTTTGTAGTAAATCTTTCGACTATCAACTATAGGTGGCTTGTATCTTTTTAAACCTGCTTTTTCCCATTCTGTTAAAGTTTTACGTCCTATTTGCAACTCTTCTTGTACTTGTTTAGGTGACATTAATCCCAATGTACTTTTGTGAGTTTCATAGTTATCTAAAAATGTAGAAACCAACTCAAGTATAGTTACTTTGATTTCTATTTCGCTTTCTCTACTTAAAGTAAACATACTACCTCCTTATATTTTTATCTTATAATAGCTTGCCTGCTGTTGTTATAATACGTTATTTGCTATAATCTAATTCTAGAGCTGTCATTACTTATGTCTCACTGAATAAGTAATGACTTTTTTTTGTCCAATTTTCTGAACGATATAGATTGACAACCCTCTTTCTATAAGGTAATTAGGATATTAACTATATAATCCTAAATTTCACCTATTTCTAGAGTAACTTTTATTAATTATTCGATTTTAAACGATTAACTAAATCACTTTTTTCTTTACTAGATAACCGTTTTCTAACTTTTATAGAGGGGTTAAATGCAAATCTCTCCAAATCAGAAAGCTTTGCAACAATAGAGATTACCTTGCCATCCTCCTCCTCCTTTTCAATCCACTCAAAATAATCCTCTTTTTTAAGAAACTTGTTGATATGCTTTCTAACATTAGTTTGAATGCTCCAAGAATTCTCTTGTTCAGAAAATAATATAACTGTTTCTCTCTCTTCTTTAAAATACAATGTAAAACTCCTCCTCTTAATCTACTAACCATTCCATAACAGAATGATAAATCCGTTTTGACGTATCATAGTTACCTTGCTCAATTTTAGCAAGAGTTCTACGGTCAACATTTAGTACACTTGCAAGCTGTGTTTTCGTCAAACATTCAACTGCTCTTTTTTTGCGTACAGTAACTGCCATATTTTCAGAAATTAGCATATAGCTTCACCTCCTCTCTTTGAATCCAGACATTTTATGTCCGAACACGAGAAAAGTATAGTACGTTTTTTGTCCATTGTCAAGATTTTTTTGAACATAAAAGGACTTTTTTTGTCCGTAAAAGACATTTTATGGTATAATATGTACCAAATAGAGAGGTGATTTGATGAATAATCTTAAAAAATTGAGACAAAGCATAGGTTTATCACAAAATGAACTTGCTAAAATCTTTAATGTTTCTGAAAAGACTATACTTAGATGGGAAAAAGGTCTCACAGATATAAAGTCTACAAAAGCTGAACAACTCGCAAAGTATTTTGAAGTATCTGTTCCTTACCTCCTTGGATTTAGTAATTATAAGAATAAATTCGAAGTTGAGATTGATAATGAAAATGGAATTCTTGATAATAAATTTTTAGAAAGAATAATTGAGGTAGTTGGTGAAGAGAGTATCCCAATTATCGAAAAAAATTACATAGAGGATTCAAACTCACCTGAACCTGATTATAGCGAATTAGCTTCATTACGGAATGCTGTGGTTAGCCTTCAGAACACTGATGAGGAAAAACTCTTATTGCATTTCGCTATTCTGTCAGAGAGTGATAAATCATTAGTTCTAGATTTAATTGGTAGATTATCCAATACTAGATAATAAAATCTAGCTATTATATAAACCTTAAACTAGCTTGCCTGCTGATGTTTAGAAAGGTTTATCATGAAATTAAAACAAATTACTAAGAAAGACGGTTCTACCGTTTATCGCTCAACTATTTATCTAGGTATAGACCAAGTAACAGGAAAAAAGGTAAAAACTAGCATAACAGGACGAACTCAAAAAGAGGTCAAACAGAAATCTCAGCAAGCTATTACAACATTCAGAGAAAATGGCTCTACCAGAGTTCAAGCCTCAACCATTACTACATATAAAGAACTGGCAAACCTCTGGTGGGAAAGCTACAAACATACTGTGAAGCCAAATACTCAGGACTATACAAGAAAGGTACTTAATACACATATTCTGCCACTCTTTGGTGATTATAAGCTAAACAAACTGACAACACCACTCATTCAGTCAATTATCAATAAGATAGCAGAAAAAACTAATAAAGGAGAACCTGGAGCATATCTCCATTATGACAAAATACACGCTTTAAACAAACGTATTTTACAGTATGGTGTAGTTATGCAAGCTTTACCATTTAACCCAGCTCGTGAGGTTATATTACCCCGAAACAGTCAAAAATCAAAGCATCAAAAGATTAAGCATTTTGATAATCAAGAACTAAAGACTTTCCTTGATTACCTAAATAGCTTAGATAGTAACAAATACCGTCTATATTATGAAGTAACACTATACAAATTTCTACTTGCCACTGGTTGCCGTATCAATGAAGCACTAGCTCTGTCATGGTCTGATATAGACTTTGATAATGCTATTGTCCATATTACTAAGACACTTAACTATAAGCAGGAAATTAATAGCCCTAAATCACACTCAAGCTATCGAGATATAGATATAGATATCCAGACCATAAATATGCTAAGACAGTACAAACTACGACAAACACAAGAGGCTTGGAAATTAGGGCGTTCGGAAATGGTAGTGTTTTCTGACTTTATTCATGAGTATCCAAATAACAGAACACTTCAAACTAGGTTAAGAACTCATTTCAAACACGCTAAAGTCAATAATATAGGCTTTCATGGTTTCCGACATACTCATGCTAGTTTACTGCTAAACTCTGGAATTCCTTACAAGGAACTACAGCACCGTTTAGGTCATTCTCAACTATCTATGACCATGGATATCTATAGTCACCTTTCTAAAGAAAATGCTAAAAAAGCTGTCTCCTATTTTGAAACAGCTCTAGAAAATCTTTAGAGGGGGAATAAAAAGGGGAATAAATTCAGAAATAATATTTTAGAACAAACAAAAAAGCCCATAACAACGGGCTTTTCGATATAATAATCTTAAAATTAAAGCATTTTGTTGTAGAATTCAACGACAAGTGCTTCGTTGATTTCTGGGTTGATTTCATCACGTTCTGGAAGACGTGTCAATGAACCTTCAAGTTTTTCAGCATCGAATGATACAAATGCTGGACGTCCGATAGTAGCTTCTACTGCTTCAAGGATAGCAGGAACTTTAGCTGATTTTTCACGAACTGAGATTACTTGACCAACTTCAACGCGGTATGATGGGATATCAACACGTTTACCGTCAACAAGGATGTGACCGTGGTTTACGAATTGACGTGCTTGACGACGAGTAGTTGCAAGACCGAGACGGTAAACAACGTTGTCAAGACGACGTTCCAAAAGAACCATAAAGTTGAAACCAAGTGTTCCACCTTTAACTTTAGTAGCTTGTACGAACAAGTTACGGAATTGTTTTTCACCCAAACCGTATGAGAAACGAAGTTTTTGTTTCTCAGCCAATTGCAAACCGTACTCTGAAAGTTTTGAACGGTTGTTTGGACCGTGTTGACCTGGTACGTAGTTACGACGTGCCAATTCTTTACCTGTGCCTGTAAGTGAGAAACCAAGGCGACGTGATTGTTTCCATGATGGACCTGTATAACGTGACATTAATAATGTCCTCCTATAAAAAATATTTTTAGGAAATAACGTTTTAGATAAACCTGATTCGTTCAGAAAGACTTCGCCCAAACAGCAAAGGTTACTTTTCTAGCCGACTTCCTGTTGACGAGCTTCATTTTATCCTGCTATTATTTCACATACTTTAACATTTTACCACGAAAAAAAGCCCAAGTAAAGGCTTTTTCTTATTTATTTTCGATTTCAGCTTGTTCCTCAGGACTCAAATAACGAATGAGAGTCTTCTCAGTCAAAATATCTGAATAAGTGTAAGATTCAACATAACTATTATTAATAGCTCCTGCTTGAGAACTGAAGTCTTGATATTCAACAATAAACAATGATGGATAAACTTCTGTCAATCGACCAATTTTATTCTTTTCACGTTTACGTCCATTCTCTAGGGTCAATTCTACTAGCTGACCTTCATGTGACTTAATAGCTTCCTTGATGTTTTTCATCTTAGCAACATCTGCAAATGCATCACTCATATATATCTCCTTAAATCTGAAAATTATGATTCCTCAAACTGAGCAATCGATGAAAATTTATTGTATTCTTTTTGGAATAGTAACTTGACTGTTCCACGCGCACCAGCACGGTTTTTTTCTAGGATAACTTCGATGGTATTATCTTCAATCGCATTCTCTGGTTCTTCACCCTCTTTTCGGTAGTAATCATCACGATATAAGAAGGCTACAATATCGGCATCCTGCTCGATAGATCCTGACTCACGAATATCAGACAAGACTGGACGTTTATCCTGACGTTGTTCAACCCCACGAGATAACTGACTCAAGGCAATTACAGGAACTTTAAGCTCCTTGGCCAGAATTTTTAACTGTCTTGAAATATCTGAAACCTCTTGTTGGCGATTTTCTGGTCGCGTCCCTGTAATCAACTGCAAATAGTCGATCACAATAAGACCGAGACCACCCTCTACTTCTTGTGACAATTTACGGGACCGTGCACGAATCTCAGTAATCTTTATACCAGGGGTATCATCTATATAAATAGGTGCCTCAGCCAATGCCCCTTGAGCAATCATCACATTATTCCAATCTTGCTCTGTCAATTGACCTGTACGTAAAGCATGGGAATCAATCATCCCTTCAGCTGCCAACATACGATCAACCAAGCTTTCTGCCCCCATCTCTAGTGAAAAGACTGCAACAGCTTTATTTTGCTTGGTGCCAACATTCTGAGCAATGTTCAACACAAAGGCCGTTTTACCAACTGCGGGACGAGCTGCTAAAATAATTAATTGATCAGGGTGTAAACCTGTTGTAATCTTGTCAAGGTCACGGAAACCTGTCGGTAACCCAGTAACATCTGATGTTTGCTGTGAACGCATCTCCAAAGTATTAAAATTGACATCAAGAACTTCTGATATTTTGCGGAAACCACTACGATTGCTATGCTCTGAGACATCAACTAAGGCTTTCTCAGCATTCGCAATAATTTCATCCGATTCAGTTGCACCCTCATATGCTTGGTTGACAGTCTCTGTCAATCTATTTATAATACGGCGAAGCATGGCTTTCTCAGCCACAATCTTAGCATAATACTCAGCATTTGCGGATGTTGGGACACTATTGACCAAATCTACAAGATAAGAAATACCCCCTATATTTTGGAGGTCATCTTGGTCATCTAGAATGGTGCGTACTGTCGTGGCATCAATGGCATCATTTCGATCCGACAGCGTTACCATTGCTTTAAAAATGACACGATGGGAATACTTGTAAAAGTCGTCTGCTTCGATAAATTCTCGAACTGTAATCAACTTTTCCGGGTTAATGAAAATAGCCCCTAGAACAGACTGTTCCGCTACTAAATCATGAGGTTGCACTCGTAATTCTTGAGCTTCTGCCACAATTATTCCCTCCTTTACAAGATTTACTTATAGTGTCAACGAATTACTCAGCACTATTTTTGATGTTAAGTTTAATTTGTGCACTCACTTCTTTATGAAGCTTTACAGGAACCTCAATTAGACCAATCGCACGAATAGGATGTTCAAGTTCAATATGGCGTTTATCAACTTTAATACCAAATTGTTTTTGAAGTCCTTCTGCAATCTTTTTGGCTGTAATTGAACCAAAAGTACGTCCGTCTGGTCCGACCTTCTCAGTAAATTGAAGACGATTTTCTTCTTTTTCAAGTTGCTCTTTAACTTGCTTCGCTTCAGCCAACAACTCTGCTGCATGTTTTTCTTCAGATTTTTGCTTACCTTTCAACTCACCGATAGCTTGGTTTGTCGCTTCCTTGGCAAGATTCTTTTTAATCAAGAAGTTTTGAGCGTAACCTGATGGTACTTCTTTAATTTCGCCTTTTTTACCTTTACCTTTAACGTCTTGTAAGAAAATAACTTTCATTTTAGTCCTCCTTGGGAGCCAATTCTCCCATAATAGTTTCAATCAATTTATTTTTTGCTTGAGCAACACTACAGTCTCGCAATTGGCAGGCCGCTAAGTTGAAATGGCCTCCACCACCCATTTTCTCCATAATACGTTGTACATTAATCGTTTTATGGCTTCGAGCAGATATATTCACAGTAGAATCACTTGTCCTAGCGACAACAAAAGTTGCTTCGATACCTGCCATGGCAAGCATCGTATCTGCTGCCTTAGAAATCACAACATTATTATAACATTTAGGATTATCACCTGAGGCAACAATGATATCATCTGTAATACGTTCACCTGCTAGAATTAGCTCATTGATACGTCGATACTCTTCAAAATCAGTGGCAGAAATCGTTTGGATTTCTCCACTATCACTTCCTAAACTACGCAGATAAGAAGCGACATCAAAGGTTCGACTAGTCACACGAGTTGAGAAATTTTTAGTATCCAACATGATACCTGCCATAAGGATAGAGGCTTGGATTTTACTTAAACGTTCTGGGGCACCTTGGAATTGCAATAACTCCGTAACCAATTCACAGGCTGAGCTCGCCCCACTTTCAATAAAGGTCAAAACAGCATTTTCAGGAAAATCATCATCTCGACGGTGATGGTCTACAACAATAACTTCATTAAATCGATCATAAAAATCCTTAGATAAGGTTAAATTGATTTTAGAATGGTCAACCATAATTAACAACGAATGTTGGTTGACTAACTCTTCGGCCTCTGAAAGTGTAATAAGAGGTGACTGACCATCTTCTTTTAGCCGTTCGACTGCACGCTCAATATCTGCATTCATAGCCGTATCATCGTAAACAGCATAGCTTTTTCGAACAATTTGACTGGCAAAATGAGCCATACCGACCGTTGCTCCTAGAGCATCCATATCGAGATTCTTATGTCCGACAACAAACACTTTTTCGACTGTTTTCAACTTATCAGAGATTGCAGTCATCATAGCCCTTGTTCTTGTACGAGAACGTTTTACTGTTGAAACAGAACCTCCTCCAAAATAAAGAAGTTCCTTGTGATCATCGTTTTCCTTGACAACAGCTTGATCTCCACCGCGAACTAGTGCGATATTCAGATTCTGCAAGGCAACCTGACCGATTTGATCATGCTTAAGCGTACCAAATGAAATTCCCATGCTCAAAGTCAGTGGTAAACCACGCTCCTGAGCCTGCTGACGGAAGTCATCCAAGACAGAAAACTTTTGATCCATGAATTCTGTCAAAACACTGTAGTTGGTGAAGAAATAAAAACGATCGCCTTCAATACGTCGATAATGAATATGCTTGGCCTTAGCAAACTCAGAAATAAACCCTGCCACAAATGTATTGATTTTTGAAACATCGGCATCGGGTAAACTTCCCGTCACATCGTCATAGTTATCAACTGAAATAATCCCGATAACAGGACGAGTCATATTTGGATCAGCATTTTCATCTTGATCATAAACATTGTCAATAAAATATGTCAACTTATTGTCAAAATCCACAAAAGCGGCATATTTATTGTCACCAACGGTTATCACATTCGAAGGGGAACCTTTTCGTTTCTGGGAAATAAAATCCGCAATCAACTGTTTATTGAAATTTCCATTTTCATCCGAAAGTACTAGCTTCGCATAGGGGTTGAACCATTCAATATGATCGTTCTCATCAAAAGTAATAACCCCAACAGGCATCTTTCCGAGAAGAGTCTTTAAAGAATCTTCAACATCCTGATTCAGTTCATCTAATTGCTCTATTTCCAAGGACTCATATGTTGTCTTTTGGTAATGCAATAAGGCAACAACTACTACCATAATAATAAAAAGCGCAAAAATGAGTGCAGACTCCGATTTTAGTACGCGAACAAAAATAGTAGCAATTCCAAAAAGAATTAGCCCAATCATTACAAGATGAATCGTTGCAAAGTGAAATCTTTTCATATAAAACCTCTTAATCTAACAATTATAACATAAAAAAGCCTTAATTAAAAGGCTTTTAAACGTGTTAGCACCGTTAGTCTACTTTCCTGCGGGCCTTATTATTACCTTCAAGATAAACCATCAAAATTGAGATATCTGCTGGGTTGACCCCTGAAATACGACTCGCTTGACCAATGGTCTCAGGATTGATTTTCTTAAATTTTTGACGAGCTTCGGTAGCAATGGAATCAATAGCATCCCAATCAATATTTTTTGGAATCCTCTTTTCTTCCATACGCTTCATCTTAGCTACTTGATCCAAAGCTTTATTAATATAACCTTCATACTTGATTTCGGTCTCAAGCAACTCTACTATCTTCGCGTCCAAATCTTCTGCAGCTGGACCTACAAACTGAGTAGCTGTGGCGTAATCAATCTCTGGTCTACGCATAAACTCTTTAGCTGTCATGGCATCTGTCAATGGCTTAAAGCCTAGAGCTTGAATTTTTTCATTCGTCTCTTTAATAGGTTTTAATTTTTCTTTTGACAGACGTGTCAACTCGCTGTCAAACTGATTTTTCTTAATTTCAAAGATACGCCAACGTTCATCGTCAACCAAACCAACTTCTCGACCAATAGGTGTCAAGCGCATGTCAGCATTATCATGACGTAATATGAGACGATACTCTGCGCGTGATGTCAATAAACGATATGGCTCCAAAGTTCCTTTCGTGACAAGATCGTCAATCATTACACCAATATAGGCATCACTACGTTTGAGAATAAGCTCAGGTTTACCTTGAACTTTAAGAGCCGCATTGATACCAGCAACTAGACCTTGACCTGCTGCCTCCTCGTATCCAGAAGTTCCGTTGGTCTGTCCTGCTGTAAAGAGACCTGAAATCAACTTCGTTTCAAGTGTTGCACGTAGTTGATGAGGGAGCACGATATCATATTCAATCGCATAACCAGTTCGCATCATCTCTGCCTTTTCGAGACCTTTAATTGAGTGAATCAACTCTTTTTGAACATCTTCTGGCAGACTAGTTGACAGGCCTTGCACATAGACTTCCTCAGTCTCTCTTCCTTCAGGTTCAAGGAAAAGTTGATGGCGATTCTTATCGGCAAATCGGACAATTTTATCTTCGATTGATGGACAATAACGAGGTCCTACACCCTTGACAATACCTGAAAACATTGGGGCACGGTGTAAATTGTTATTGATAATATCGTGGCTCTCTTGATTCGTATAAGTTAGCCAACAAGGAATTTGATCCTGAAGATAATCTTCATCCTTCGACAAGAATGAAAAATGATTCGGCTTTTCGTCACCTGGTTGAATTTCAGTTTCTTCATAATTAATTGATGATGCCTTGACACGAGGAGGGGTACCTGTTTTAAATCTTCCTATTTCAAGGCCAAGATCCCTCAAGTTATCTGCCAATGTAACAGATGCAAGACTGTTATTAGGACCTGAAGAATATTTGAGCTCACCTAGGATAATTTCACCACGCAAAGCCGTTCCTGTTGTGACAACAACTGCTTTAGCTCCATATTTTTGATTTGTGGCTGTTCTGACACCAACTACCTTACCATCTTCAACAAGAATTTCATCAACCATGGACTGACGGAGAGTCAGATTTTCCTGACGCTCAACTGTATGCTTCATTGTCATAGCATACAAGGCTTTATCGGCTTGTGCACGTAAAGCTCTGACAGCAGGTCCCTTACCGGTATTCAACATTTTCATCTGAATATAAGTTTTATCAATATTTTTACCCATCTCTCCGCCAAGGGCATCAATCTCACGGACAACAATTCCCTTGGCCGATCCCCCAATGGAAGGATTACATGGCATAAAAGCCAGCATCTCTAGGTTAATAGTCGCTAATAAAACCTTACATCCCATGCGGGCTGCAGCTAAGCTAGCTTCCACACCAGCGTGACCAGCACCAACAACAATTACATCAAAATTTTCATCAAACTCGTAAGACATTTTTTAGATTTATGCAGTGATTTACAATCAGCTGCCCATCCTTTCTTTGTTTTTTCCTACAAAAATAGCCAAAACTCCAGAAAACTGTACGCAAAAACGCACAATTCTCATGAGCTTTGACCATCATGACTATTGTTAAAGTTATTTTATCAAATCAAATCATTTTGTCAATGCAAATCACTGTTTGAGCAAGGTCTGCACACTGACGATAATCATCTGTATACCTATGGAGAATAGTAAAAGTCCCATCATTTTCGTTATAATTTTCATCAAATTTTCTCCCAAGAAGCCTGCAATTTGTTTTGCACTTCTTAACAGGAGATAAGTGATGACACATAGTAGAGCAAAAGCAACTACGGTTATCAGTTGATTCTGCAAACCTCCATTAGCCAGACTTAAAGCAGTTGTAATTGTACCTGGTCCCGCAAAAAGTGGCATTGCAAGAGGAGAAATAGCAATAGACATTGGATCTGAATTTACTGCTTGCTGCTCCATTCCTTTATAGCTGGGTGAATGATTACCATTAATCATATGATAACCGATAACAGCCACTAATATTCCGCCAGCAATTCTGAAAGAAATAATTGTAATTCCAAATACTTTAAAAATGAAATCTCCTGAAAAGATAAAAACAGTTACAATAACAAAGGCAATCAAAAGACTCCTAAAAGCAATTTTTCGTGAAATTTTTTGACTATCATCTGCTACTAAAGCCATGTAAGCAGGAAGATTTGAAATTGGGTTCATTATAGCGAAAAATGCCATAAATGCATAAAAAAATTGTGAACTCATCGTTTTTACTCAACTCCAGTTAGATATACTGACAAACTTTTCCGTCTTTATACGCCTGGTCAATAATACCGCCGCCTAAACATTCCTGACCATCATAGAAAACAACGGCTTGACCAGGTGTAATAGCACGCTGAGGTTCAGCAAAAATAACCTCTGCTTTATCACCTTTAACCTTTACAGTAACTTTACTATCAGGTTGACGATAACGGAATTTTGCTGTACATTCCATTTCAAATTCTTCTGGCATATCTCGAGTAAAGTGAATCATTGAAGCGTCAAGAGAAGTTGACATCAACGACTCATGGTGGAAACCTTGACCCACGTAAAGAATATTTTTAGAAAGATCTTTTCCTACTACAAACCAAGGAGCATTATCTCCACCTTTTTGGCCACCAATACCCATACCACCACGTTGACCAATGGTATAATACATGAGTCCGTTGTGTTCACCCATATCACGACCATCGACAGTCATCATACGACCTTTTTGAGCTGGTAAGTATTGACTAAGAAACTCTTTAAAGTTTTTCTCACCAATAAAACATATTCCTGTTGAATCTTTTTTCTTGGCTGTTGCAAGACCTGCACGTTCAGCAATCTCACGAACTTCTGGTTTTTGTAGATGTCCTAAAGGAAACATCGTTTTCTGCAACTGCTCTTGCGAAAGTTGACTAAGGAAGTAGGTTTGATCTTTATTGTTATCTGCACCACGCAACATATGGACAATGCCGTCTTCATCGCGAACAACTTGAGCGTAATGTCCTGTAGCCACATAATCCGCTCCCAATGTCATCGCATAATCTAAGAAAGCCTTAAACTTGATTTCCTTATTACACATAACGTCTGGATTAGGGGTACGGCCTGCACGGTACTCTGCTAAGAAATACTCAAATACACGATCCCAGTACTCTTTTTCAAAGTTGACAGAGTAATAGGGGATACCAATCTGATCAGCTACTGCTGCTACATCTTTATAATCTTCGGTTGCGGTACACACACCAAATTCATCTGTGTCATCCCAGTTTTTCATGAAAACACCGATTACATCATAACCTTGCTCTTTTAAAAGTAAGGCTGTTACTGATGAATCAACGCCACCACTCATACCGACAACAACACGTGTTTTTGAATTATCAGTCATAGATAACTCCTCCCATCAAATAAAAATTAACATAGACTTGAAGGGTCTAGTTATTCAAATATCGATTTGAAGGTCGATTTTGAAGCGTAAAAGCACGCAAGCTTAATTATATCATGATTAAAGAATAATGCAAAAAGGTTACCACTAGGCAACCTTTTTGATACTTATTTTCGTGTAAAGCCACTGTAAACCTATTACTCCTAAGACTATTATTGGAATCAATAACGCTACAAATAGCCATCCTGGCTCCTTATAACTTAATACAAGTTTATTTTGTCCTTCTTGTGAGGAAACGGTCGGTGTACCAATCGTTGACAAGTCATAGTCATCCTTGTTTAGTTCTTTACCATTTAGTGTCAAGATAGAATCTTTATAGACAACTATCGGTAGATTCAGTTCCTCCCCTTCAGCAGCTTGCCAAGTTAATACAAGATAACCATCTTCTAGTAGCTTTTCTGCCTTCTGATTCGTAACGATATTTTCGTAATAAAGATCATAAGTGTTCTGCTTACCTATTGTCCCATAAATAGGTACGTAATCTGGTGTGGGTTTGACAACTAAATTTAAAAACTGTGACAAGTCACTGTCATTCATGGTAAGACTTATCGTCTGGTAATCTCCTTCAACGTAAGTATGTTTAACAATGGAAATAAGTTCACCATCTTGTGCCGCAGTTTTTACACGATCGGTAGTATCCATCATATTCTGAATGAGACCAACACCCGCAAAGGCAAAGAGTAAAACAGCAATACTTTTTCGCCAGTTTACAAATCGCGTGACCGTTAACCCCGTAATTGCTAAAAGTAAAATGGTAGCAGGAACAAAGAATCTAAATGGAAATTGAATCAGTTCAGCAAATGTATTTCCATTTTCTACTAGATACTGCCACGGAAAAAGACCTGTCGATAAGAAGAAGAAAATAAAATAAATAAAGTGCAGTATTTTTTTCCATCTAGCAAATTTCTTCCAATTCAAAACAGCGTAAAGAAACTGTAAAATGAGTAACACCATTAATGAAATTGGGGTATATAGCCAGTATCTTGCTGTCCCATCTATCCCATTCTTACCAATTTCTCTATTTATAAATGGATCTAAGAGATGATTAGTCCCTCTCAAATATAGGAGTACTAACCAGACATTGACAGTCAGTAAGAGGAACAGAATGACTGCTATACCGACTTGCACAAGGGTTTCCTTTTTCTTAGCGATAGGAGACTTTACAAAAGTGTAAAGATAAAAAGGAAGATACATCATCACTAATATCAAAGCACTAAGTACGTGAACCTGAAAAATCAATGCCATAGATAAGGCAAGTCTAATTGGTTCTACTTTTTGATAAAAGACATAGTGAATTGCCGGAATAAAACAAAAAGGTAGTAAAGCTGCTCCCCAACTAGAGAAACCCTGTCGCATCGTCCAGTATTGGATAGAGAATGTTGTCGCATAGAGTAAACCTAGTGACAAGGCAATTGTTGTCTTAACTTTACACTGCTTGAGCAAGGCATACATTGAGGACTCTGCTAGTATATGTAGTAATACCCTTGACACAATCTGATAACGAAACCAAGTGCCACTTATTAAAATAAGCCCTCCTTGTAAATAGGCAAAAAAAGGACCGTAAAGAGCATTGACAATGCGGCCTGACTGTTGGAATCCATATAAAGATAAAAAGTAAGAAAGGTTACCATTTTTTAGTTGCATAGCAGCTTCATAGAACCTGTTATAGTGAAAGATGGAATCTGAACCTAAAATGACTTTTCTTGTAAGTAGTTGTGGTGTAACCAATAACACAGCAAAAGCTATAATAATAAGAGAAACCCACAACTTTTCTCTTGATTTAAAAATTTGTTTCATTGCTATACCTTTCATTCCTATTATAACAAAAAGGCCATACCCTACCTAGTAATAACAAGTAGCTCTATAAAACAGATTACCTACATCCAAATTAAAAAGCTGAGAGCATGCTCCCAACTTCTATTAATATTAGTAATTCCAAGCTGACAAACCTTGTGCGTTATAGGCATTCAAGGCTGATTGAATTTGATCCTCAACTGTTGCAGTAGAGCCCCATCCAGGCATTGTTTGAAAAAGACCTGATGCACCTGAACCATTTGCTGCAGTATGATCACCATTTGACTCACGCGCAATAATTGACTCCCAAGTTGACTGAGGAACACCAGTAGCTGCTGCCATCTGTGCCGCCGCATAAGAACCAACTTCTCCTGCAGTGTTCCCATTTGAGAGAACAACTGACCCACTACCAGTTGCAGCAACCGAAGGAGCTGTTCCAAGTATTTGAGTCGACGTAGTATCAGTATTCGTTGAAGCAGCGCTTATAGTGGCAGTATCTGACTGAGACTTTTCAGCTGCTTCTACCGATTCTCCTGTTGTTTCTGACTGAGGCTTACTTTCTTCAACCTTTTCTTTATTAGCTTTATTCTCTTTACTTGAGCTAATTTCTGTTGATTTAACTAAATCTGCTGTCGATTCTGATGTTGTTGATGCTGTTGAAGGTGCTGGGGTAACAGAATCTGAAAATGCATTAACCAACCCTTTATTAATTAGTGTAGACAGTGATACTGCCAAAATGACAATAAAACTTGTTACAATTGCCACTGGTACCGCCAATGATTTCTTCGCTGCTAATTTGATACGGCGTCCCTTATAACTTTTTTTAAACATAAATCCCTCCTAGTTAATTCTAGTTACATTCATCATAACTTAGTAATATTACTGCCGATTATTTGTATTATGTCTAATGTTACAATGATTTATCATTTTAATAAAAAAATGCCAAGATTCTGGCATTTTCCCCTTATTTGTATGAGGTTTTACAAGTTTTCCTCATAAGTCAGTAATAATGATTTAGTACCAACCATTAGCATTCCAGAAAGCAAGAGCTGCTGTCCATGAACCATAACGGCTTGCTACATAATTATCTGCTACCTTCTCTTGATTTTCAGGAGACAAGTCTCCGTTCAAATATGATGAGGCTAATTGGTAACGTCCATAATATTGCCCATTTTGAGCTGTATAGCTACCGCTTGACTCACGTTGCGCGATTTCTTCTTTGGCAGCTGCCTCTGAAGAAGAAAGATTTGTATTGGTTGCTTGAGTATCTTCACTTTGTGTAGATTCTGTTGATTGTGTTGATTCAGCAGCTGCTTCTGTTGTAGCTGTTGTAGCTGTTGTAGCTGAAGGTTCTGTAGTCTCTTCAGTTGTTTCATTAATTGTTAAGTTTTGACCAATAGAAATCTTATTGGCGTCTTGAATACCGTTTTTTGAAACGATTTCATCTACGGTCGTACCATTTTTCTTAGCAATAGCTGAAAGTGTATCGCCTTTTTGAACTGTGTAAGTTTCTGCATTAGCTAAAGCTGTTGTCCCAAGTGTTGCTACTGTAACAAGTCCAAAAAGACCTAATTTTTTAGTGTTAGATGTATTCTTTTTTTGCATGATGATGCTCCTTTATCTATTTATAGTCCAATCCATATTAGTCAAAGATATTAAGTTATTTTATTGTTTATGACTAATAGGTAAATCAACTGGCTTACTCTATATAGGGATTTCTCAATCCAGACTAAGCTGAAGAACTATAACCATGTATCTATGATACCTTGGAAATATAACATCCCCTTGTTAGGGATATTAAAAATATTACAAGTAGGTTGGGATTAGACGAAAAAAGAACGCCTACGTGGGCGTCCATCTAAAACTTCTAGGTCTTAAGACCTAGTTTTTATTTATCTCAACGAATTAACTCTTAAGATAAAAAAGCATTAATCCTAAAGCTAAAATAGCAATAATTGATAAGGTATCTCGACCATTCCATGAAAGTCGACGATATTTTGTTCGTCCTTCACCACCTTGATAGCCTCGTGCTTCCATAGCAATCGCCAGAGCATCTGCTCGTTTAAAGCTTGATGCAAACAAAGGAATTAAAATAGGTATTATTGACCGTACCTTTTGAATAATATTTCCTTCACCAAAATCAACACCACGCGCCTTTTGAGCATTCATAATACGAGTCGTATCATCCATCAAAGTTGGTACAAAACGTAGACTCAAAGATAGCATTAAACCAATTTCATGTGCTGGCACTCTGAAAACAGTAAGAGGTTTTAAAAGTGATTCAACTGCATCAGATAAACTTAAAGGTGTTGTCGTTAGAGTAAGTAGGGTGGAAAAACTAATAATGAGGATAAATCTAAGGAATATCATCCAACCTTGATTTAAACCGACTTCCGTAATCTTTAAAAAGCCGATAGACCAAAGCACACTCCCTTTTGTATTGAAGAAAACTTGAAATAGGGTAGAAAATAAAATAATCCAAATCATTGGTTTGATTCCACCTAAAAAGAAACCAAGTTTTATTTTAGACAAGAAAACCAAGAAAAGTGTAAATAAAGTTATTACAGCATAAGTTAAGGGATTATTAGCCCAAAAGATAATAACAATATAAATCAGCATGGCTAATAATTTACTTCTAGGGTCTAATCGGTGTATAAAAGAGTCCCCAACAATATAACGTCCAATAATTAACTTATCCATGCGACACCACCTCTACGAATTCCTCGATTGTAATAGGGAGACTTTCAAATTGATAACCTTTTTCTTGTAGCTGTAGCGCAAACTCTGTGATTTTAGGAACACCTAACTGCTTTTCTTTAAGAAAAGTAACCTTTTGAAAAACATCTTTAGGAGCTCCCGACAACACTAGTTGCCCTTTTTCCATAACATTCACAGCTGTTGCATAATCGGCAACATCATCCATCAAGTGAGTTACTAAAACAATCGTCATCCCAGAAAGATGTAACTCCTTAAAGAGAGACATCAATTCCTTCCGGCCCTGTGGATCTAGACCAGCAGTCGGTTCATCCAGTACTAAAATATCTGGTTGCATAGCTAGAATCCCTGCGATGGCAACACGTCGCATTTGTCCCCCTGATAAATCGAAAGGATTCTGTCCATGAAACTCTTCTGGGAGTCCAACTAATTTTAGACTTTCAATAGCACGTTGTTCTGCTTCTTCCTTAGAAACTCCGAAATTTTGAGGTCCAAAGGCAACATCTTCTAAAACAGTTTCTGCAAATAACTGACTTTCTGGAAATTGAAAAACTAAACCTACCTTCTTACGAATTGGTTTTATGTCCTTATTCTTTGATTGACTGGTTATGATCGTATCATCAACGTGAACCTGACCACTAGTGGGTAAATTAAGGCCATTCAAGAGCTGCATAATAGTAGATTTACCACTTCCTGTATGTCCAATAAAGGCCGTATATGAACCATCTTTTATCGTCGTCGTCATATCAAAAAGGGCACGCCCCTCAAAAGGAGTACCCGCTTGATAGATATAACTTACATTTTTGAGAGAGATTCCCATAGTTGTTCTACCAATTCCTTTTCTGTCAGATAGTCTTCACAATCTATCAGACCTTTATTTCTTAGCTTTTGAGTTAATAATGCACTAAAAGGGATATCTAAACCTAAGTCAACTAACTCTGAGCCTCTACTAAATAGTTCACGAGGACTTGAAACAGACTCCACTTTACCTTTTTTCAAAACCAAAACACGGTCACTCAAAGCGACCTCATCGAGATCATGAGTAATTGATAAAACAGTCATTCCGTATTCTTTACGAATAGCTTTAATAGATTGAATCAATTCCTGGCGACCTTCTGGGTCAAGCATGCTAGTTGCCTCATCCAAAATCAAAATAGATGGTCTCATAGCTACAATACCTGCGATAGCCACACGTTGTTTTTGGCCTCCAGATAATCTAGCTGGCTCTCTATCCTTAAATTCTGACATTCCTACAAATTCCAGAGCCTCTTGAACTCTTGAAGCCATTTCTTCATAGGGAACACCTTTATTTTCAAGACCAAAAGCAACATCATCTTCAACAGTTGCCCCAACAAATTGATTATCTGGATTTTGAAAGACCATACCAATCTTATCACGGATATCCCAGACATTGTCTTCTGTTAATTCTTGACCATCAACAATAATCTGCCCAGACTCTGCCACTAATAGTCCGTCAATAAGACGTGCTGTCGTGGATTTTCCAGAACCATTATGCCCTACAATGGATAACCATTCCCCACGTTTCACGTGAAACGATACATCATCAAGAATATAGGATGGTTGATCTTGATGATATTTAAACTTTAAATTTTTTATTTCAATCATTGATTTATCGTACTATTTGAAAGTATCCTTAAATAAGAAACCTGCACCTTTGAAATAATCATAGCCTGAGTAAATTGTAAAGAACAAAGCAATATAAAGCATAATTGTTCCTACAAAATGCAGATGACACAATAATAGAATAATAGATAACATCTGAGTCACTGTCTTAATCTTACCAGGCATAGCTGCAGCGAGAACTGTACCACCGTTCTCCACTAATAAAAGACGAAGACCTGTGACTGCAAGCTCACGACAGATAATAACTGAAACCACCCAGGCTGGCGCTTGATTAATACCGACTAACATAATAAATGCTGACATCACTAGCATCTTATCTGCCAATGGATCTGCAAATTTCCCGAAATTAGTAACAACATGCCATTTTCGTGCCAAATAGCCATCTAAATAATCTGTAATACTGGCAATAGCGAAGACAACCGCCGCAGCAATATGCATGACATTACTTGACGCAAGTGATGTCATCAGTAAAAAGATAGGAATCAAAACAATTCTAGCAAGTGTCAATAAATTAGGTAAATTTTCTTTTTTAAACATTTCTTCTCGATTCTATTGGATTCTTAATGTGAGGTAGCTAGGTGTATTTTTATCTAATTGAGATAAATCAAGTGACTCCCCATTTACCTTTAGAGTTACTTTTGAAGATTGAGCAATAATAATTTGAGTTGGTTTAGTTTTACCAGAAAAATCTAAAGAGTATTTTGAATTTTTCGTTTTTGAAAGGAGGTAACTCTCTGAAGTATCTGAGTTATCTACTGAAAACCATGTGTCATCACTATCTTTTGATAACTCCACATCTAAAACTACTGAAGAATTTACATTGGAGAAATCAACCATTAGTTGATTACCTTGAGTTGTCGTTGTAACATTTGCCCCCGAAACGGTAACCTCAGAAATGCTTCGTGACGATTTAGCCTTACTAGCCGTCGACAGATGATTAACTGTAGAGATAGTATTTGGTTTTATCACCTGAGGTTGATTAGAAAGATGTCTAATAATAATATAACCTACTGAGCAGATGATAAGTAACGAAACCGCACTAAGCATTAGTAAAGGTAGATAGTTAGACTTTCTTTTTTCTTCACGTTTATGCTTTAAAAAGCGTGACATGGGAGCTTTAGCAGCTAAGGTATCTTCCTTACGTTCAACTGGTTTCTTCTCTTTTTTTAGTTTTTGCTCATTCTGTCTCTGCTCCTCAAACAGACGTTTTCCATCTAAACCAACCGAAGTGGCATACTTTTCAAGCGCCTCTTGCTGAATGTCCTCTGGCAAAGCCTTAAGTTGATCCATTTCCATAGCCAGAAGAAACTGGGCTTCGACTCCAGAAAATTTTTCTACATCATACAAACTTAACTCTTTCTTTATACGCGCTGCACGTAATTGCTCACCTAGAGAGTGTAACTTCATTTTTCCCCTTTCTAATATTCTTCTTTGTTTTCGTGTCTCTATTATAGCAAATAATCACTTATTTAGGGAAGACAACAAAATCGGTAATCTCCATATTTGAGAGATAGTGATTCAAAAAATCCTTCAACTCCTTGGAAGTAATGCTCATCAGTTCCTGACCAAAATCAAAGTATGTTTTATCATTCTCAAAATACGCTAAATATTGGCTCCCTAAATTCTGGATATTGTCTAGACTACGTAAAAATTCACCATACAAGGCTTTCTTTTGTAAATCCAATGCTTCTTCCGTCAACAATCGTTTTTTATCTGCCGATGTCATCACTTGACGAATTAAACTTGACATACGGATAGGCTCTGCAGTGTCCATAGTCATAACGACAAATGAATATCGATTAGATACCTCGTATTCAATTGACACAGACTCGTCTATTTTTCCTTCAGCATACCAATTTTGATAATAAGGAGACGTCCAGCCAAACAGTAAATTGAACAATAACTGTACCAGTATGTTTTCTCTCATACGATTATCAGTAAAAGGAACACTCTTAAAACCAATGGCTAGTTTTGAGATGAATATCTCCATTTGAAGACTATCTAATTTTTGGATATTTGACTCAATAGGGCTTTTTTCTTTTTCGACTATTCTCTCAGGTGCTGTAAACTTAATTTGCTTTTCGTTGACAAAGTTGTAAATTCTTTCAACATCAAAATCGCCCACTAAGACGAGATGACGGTTTGCTGGCCTGTAAAAGCAATCAAAATTATCTTTTAAGTCCTTTACAGTAATTTCTTCAATGCTATCAACGCTTCCAGCAATGTCTTGTCCTAATATAGTATTAGGATACAAACTTTGTAAACAACCTAGATAAACTCTGTAGTCAGGATCATCCTGATACATATTTATTTCTTGTTCAATAATTCTTTTTTCATGGTTGACAGCATCTTCAGAACTTATAAAGCTCGATGTAAAGTTTAATAAAAGCTCTAAAGACTCCTCAAAGTTATCTAGGGTAGAAAAATAATATGTTGTCTTCTCCAAGGTTGTAAAAGCATTGACATCAGCTCCAAGCTTGACAAAATCCAACGTCACATCCCTTCCCTGCTCATCCTCAAATAGCTTATGTTCAAGAAAATGAGCAATACCTGCAGGGTAAGATTGTAACTCACCATCAATATAGAAGTGATTATCTAGCGCCCCAAAATTTGTTGACAAAAGGGCGGCTTTTTCTACAAATCCTTTTTTCTTAATGATTGATAAAGACATACCACTATCTAAAATTGCTGAATAAACTTCTTCATCAATTTTTTGATAATAACGTTTCTTCAAAGCAGCCATTTTAAGACACTCCTTCTAAAAAGAACAAACTCTGTAGCTTAACTTGACGTGCTACACGGCAAACATCTTTTTTAGTAACCTTCTCAATCTCATCTAACCAATTCTCCAATGAAAGACTTTTATCGCCAAAAATCACCTTATTAAAACGTTGTTCCACTAATGTTAAGGCATGATCTTCAGAGAGTAGAGCATTCATTCGTATGATTTTTTTGGTTTGATTCAGGAGAGAACTTGAAAAACGTCCTAATTTAATGTAATTCAATTCTCTACTAATTCCTCGCATAGCCTGATTTCTATTAGATTTTTCAATTCCAGCGTAAACTTCCAGTAAACCTGTAAAGATATCAAATTGGCTACTAATTGAATAAGCTAAGCCTTCCTTTTCTCGAAGTGTTGTAAACAAGGCTGAATGGGCAAATTCACCGAACATTGCATTGAATACAATTAAAGCAAAGTAATCTTTATCTCCATATTGACACGGAAATTGGTACCCTAGCTGTAAAATAGATTGACTACTCTGTCTAGGTTCTATCTTTTCTTTCACAACATTGACATAAGGTTGACTATAGCTAAACTGTAAATCAACTTGACGTCCTTCCAAAGGAAAACGATGTAAAGCTTGGAGTACTTGATAATCATCAAATTCTCCAACCATAAAGATATCAATACGATCTCTTGTCAACATACTTTGAAATTCTTGATAAGCTGTAAACGAGGTCTCTGCTTCAACAAGTTCTGCTTGACCATATTTTGGAACTTTCAAGCCCTCATTTACAAAATAAAGCTCTCTTCCTTTAACTTCACTGTAATAGTAATTATTCTCCGTGTCAACATCCAGGTATGTCATTAAATTTTGTTTTTCTATGTCAAATACTTTATTTTGGTATTGAGCTACTCTTGACAGTGGCTTGTAAAGACACTCTTTCAAAAATCCTAGCACTTCCAAAAACAATCCATCATTCGTAGGGATAAAGGCATCTTTCAGATATGTCAACTCGATGTCAACACTATGTGTCAATCCTTTAGTTGACACTCTAGTTGACAACTGTGTTCCATAAAGAAAAGCTAGTCTCTCTTTAAAAGACTGTACTGTTGGATACGTCTGATTGGCTGTAGCCAACATTTGTGAAACTAGGGCTCGTTTAGCAATTGTTTGTTTATTCAAAGATCCTGTCATTCGAAAAACAATACGATTAGTTTTATATTTTTGTGTTGGAATGAAGTGTACATAGACACCATCAGCAATTTTCATTGATAACCTCTAAAAAGTTTATGCTTCCAATTATACCATTTTTATGCTATCTTATCTCAAGAGAAAGTTGAGGTACTATGGAATATAAATTATTTGGTGAATACATCACACTGCAGGCACTTTTAAAAGAATTAAGTATCATTCATAGTGGAGGTGCTATAAAAGGTTTCTTGGCTAAGAATACCGTTTTATTCAACGGTGAGGATGAACAACGTCGTGGAAAAAAACTTCGTTATGGAGATGTTATTACCATTCCGTCTGAGGAAATTGAAATAACGATTGTAGCTCCAACGACAAATGAAATTGAAGAACATCAAAAAGAAGTCGCTGAAAAAGCACGTGTTGCTGCCATTGTTAAAAAAATGAATCAGGATAATAAAAAGAAACAAAAAGCACATCCGTCAAAAGAAAGCAATAAAACTAAACGAAAACCCGTTCGTTTCCCAGGAACCTAACTATGTGGCTCGAAAAAATTGATATTCAACACTTTAGAAATTATACTGAAGCCTCTGTGAGCTTCTCACCTCATCTCAATATTTTTCTTGGTCGCAATGCCCAAGGAAAAACAAATATTCTTGAGGCCATCTATTTTCTAGCATTGACACGTAGTCATCGGACCCGTTCAGATAAAGAACTGATTCAATTTCAACAAAATACTCTCAAACTGAACGGCATCGTGCATCGTCATAGTGGGAAGCTACCTCTGGAAATCAGTTTATCTAATAAAGGACGCATAACAAAGGTTAACCACCTCAAACAAGCTAAATTATCCGATTATATCGGTCACATGACTGTGGTGCTATTTGCTCCTGAGGATTTACAACTTGTAAAAGGATCTCCAAGCCTGAGACGTAAATTTATAGATATTGATTTAGGACAGATTAAGCCTGTTTATCTCTCAGACTTATCAAGTTATAATCATGTACTCAAACAACGTAATGCCTATCTCAAATCTACTGACAATGTAGACATTAATTTCCTCTCAGTGTTAGATGAACAGCTTTCCGATTTTGGAGCACGAGTTATCGAACATAGACTAGAATTTATCAAGCAATTAGAGGAGGAGGCAGATAGACATCATAGTAACCTCTCAAATCAGATAGAGCGCCTTAAAATCTCCTACGAATCTAATATCCCACTGGAAAATAACAAAGTTATTCGCGAATCATTTTTAACCACGTTAAAGCAAAATCACAAAAGAGATATCTTCAAAAAGAACACTGGTGTTGGTCCGCATAGGGATGATTTAACATTTTACATTAATGACATGAACGCATCTTTCGGTAGTCAGGGGCAGCAACGTAGTCTCATACTTTCTTTAAAAATGGCTGAGATTGCTCTGATAAAAAAAGTAACAGGTGAATTTCCTATTCTTCTCCTCGATGATGTCATGAGTGAGCTTGACAACCACCGTCAACTTAAACTGTTAGAAAGTATTGACGAAGAGGTTCAAACCTTCATGACGACAACTTCACTTGATCATCTGAGTAACCTACCACCTGATTTAAAGACCTTCTTAGTCAAGAATGGTAATATTTATGAAAAACAAGTCGATTAAATGACTTGTTTTTCTTTTTTTTGGTAATTGACAGATGTGACAAGTATCATCCAATAAGTTGTAAATCCTTTCAACATAAATCCTTTATTAACAACTATACTCACGTAAATACGTTGTAAACTTATTGTAAATATCTCTGTAAACAAAAAGTACTTATCTGAGATAAGTACTTTTATGTTTATTAATGAGCTGAGTAGTTAGGCGCCTCGTTGGTAATTTGAACATCGTGAGGGTGACTTTCAATAAGTCCTGCACCTGACATTTCAACAAACTGAGCTTTGTCATGTAAAGCCTGAATATCTTCTGCACCTGTATAACCCATACCTGCACGGATACCGCCAATCAATTGGAATACAATATCAGCAGCAGAACCTTTATAAGCTACACGGCCTTCAATTCCTTCTGGAACAAGTTTATTCGCTTCATTAACTGCACCTTGGAAGTAACGATCGCTTGATCCCTTCTTCATCGCTGCAATTGATCCCATACCACGATATGATTTATATTTACGACCTTGGAAAATCTCAGTTTCACCTGGTGCTTCATCAGTACCAGCAAACATAGAACCAAGCATTACAGCATTACCACCTGCTGCAAGAGCTTTTACAATATCACCTGAGTATTTGATACCACCATCAGCAATGATTGTTTTTCCGTATTCACGCGCAACACTTGCAGCATCGTAAATAGCAGTGACTTGAGGAACACCTACACCCGCAACCACACGTGTTGTACAAATAGAACCTGGTCCGATACCTACTTTAACGACATCAACACCTGCTTCATAAAGTGCACGCGCACCTTCAGCTGTTGCAATATTTCCTGCAATCAAAGTACGATCTGGGAAGTGGGCACGAATTTCAGCAATTTTACGAAGAACACCTGCTGAATGACCATGTGCAGTATCAATGACAATAGCATCTGCGCCTGCTTCAAAGAGAGCTTCTGCACGTTCAAAGGTATCAGAAGTAACCCCTACAGCACCTGCTACCAAAAGACGACCGAATTCATCCTTAGCTGCATTAGGAAACTCGATAACTTTTTCGATGTCCTTAATAGTAATGAGTCCTGACAAACGACCTTCTTCATCAACTAGAGGTAGCTTTTCAATACGATGCTCATGAAGAATACTTTCAGCTGTTTCAAGATCTGTTCCAACTGGAGCAGTGACCAATTTTTCAGAAGTCATGTGTTCTGAAATTGGAGTATCGTAATTAGAGATAAAACGCATATCACGGTTTGTGATAATACCAACCAATTTACGATTTTCAAGTGTCTCAACAATTGGAACCCCTGAAATACGGTAACGTTGCATCAACTCTTCAGCTTCAGCAACTTTATTTTCAGGCGTTAAGAAGAATGGATCAATGATGACACCATTTTCAGAGCGCTTTACTTTTCGAACTTCTTCAGCTTGTTCCGCAATAGACATGTTTTTGTGAATGACACCCAAACCACCTGCACGAGCAATTGAGATAGCCATCTTACTATCTGTGACCGTATCCATGGCTGCAGTGATAATTGGGATATTTAATGTCAAATTTTTAGCCAATTTCGTCTTCAAGTTGACGTTGTTTGGTAGAACATGACTTTCCGCAGGAATAAGCAATACGTCATCAAAAGTGTAACCTTTTTTCAAGAATTTAGTGTCCCAATTTGACATTATAATCGTCCTCTTTTCTCAAAGTTTTGAGGTACAGAAACCCCAGTCTATTTTTTAATTGATAATATCATATCATGCTAAAATGATTTGTCAACAGATTTCGCATAAGATTCTAAGAAAACCTTTTTCCAAATAAAAATAGGACTCTAGATTATCTTGAGTCCCTACTTTTTATTTCTTAGAAATAATTAATTCCCATTGCTTCTTTTACTTCTGCCAATGTTTGTCCAGCAACTTCACGCGCTGCTTGACTACCTTTTTCAAGCATACGGAAAACTTCTCCCATATCCTTGGCATACTCTAAACGACGTTCACGAATTGGAGCTAACTCACGTTCTAAGATTTCTAGAAGATAACGTTTTGTCTTCACATCTCCTAAACCACCTCGTTGATAATGTTCTTTCATTTCAGCAATTGTAGTAGCATCCTCTTCGCGACCAAAGATATCAAGATAATGGAAAACCATATTACCCTCAATTTGGCCTGGATCTTCCACACGAATATGATTTGGATCCGTATACATGCTCATGACTTTTTTACGAACAGTGTCCTCATCATCTGAAAGGAAGATACCATTACCCAAGGATTTAGACATTTTAGCATTACCATCTAGACCTGGAAGGCGCCCTGCAGCTTCATTTTCAGGGTAGATTCCCTCTGGCTCAACCAAAATATCACAATTATAAGTATGATTGAAGCTACGTGCAATTTCACGTGTCTGCTCAATCATTGGCTTTTGGTCATTACCTACAGGAACATAATTTGCTTTAAAGGCCGTGATATCAGCTGCCTGAGAAATTGGATAAACTAGAAATCCTGTTGGAATAGATTCTCCGAAGCCTTTTTGAGCAATTTCCGTCTTAACCGTTGGGTTACGCTCTAAACGTGCCAATGAAACTAGGTTCATGTAATACATAGTCAACTCAGCCAACTCAGGAATCTGACTTTGAATGAAAATAGTTGACTTCGCTGGATCCAAACCTACAGAGAGATAATCTAAAGCAACATTCCCAATTGATTCTTTGATGATCTCTGACTCTTTTGCGTGATCCGTAAGAGCTTGCTGATCAGCCAAGAAGACAAACATGTTATATTTATCTTCGTTTTGTAAAAGAACACGATTTTTTAAACTACCAACATAGTGTCCTAGATGAAGTTTCCCTGTTGGACGGTCTCCCGTCAAAATAATAGGTTTCGTCATATAATTACCTCTCTAATACAAAAAAATCCCCACGCAAAAACATGCGTGAGGGCGTTAATCACTTTTGATACGCGGTACCACCTCAGTTGATAACTCTTTCTGCAGCTATCATCTCAAACCTTCTCAACAAAGAAGTTGCACGATAAGGGGTGCCAAACCTAACGTTTATGTGTTCACGTTAATCGTCAATTCTCTTCAGCCCATTCATTCCACCTTCATACTGGTTTGCAGCTACCACCAGCTCTCTATAAAAAAGGTAAGAATTACTCTTCTGATGACTATTATTCTACATTGTTTTATCTATTTTTGTCAAGATTATGTTTCTAGTTTCACGTGAAACACAACCTCAGATACAACCAAAATAGTCATTACTTGACGGAAACTTAAAAAGACTTGATAATAAGAATATCATTTCTAGGAGATATTATATGAAACGTCGAATAATAGACATACTTTTAGTTACACTCGGTTCTTTTATTGCTGCGGTTGGCTATAACTCACTTTTAGTTAAGAATAATATTGCTTCAGGTGGTGTCGGAGGGCTAGCCATTAGTTTAAACGCCCTTTTTGGTTGGAATAATGCTAACTTCGTCTTAGCAACAACCATCCCTTTGTTAATTTTATGTTGGTGCTTTCTTGGCCGCGAAGTTCTCCTAAAAACCTTCTATGGGTCTCTTGTCTTCCCAATGTTTATTAAATTAACTGAGGGCTTACCGACACTCACCAAACAACCTTTGTTGGCTGCTATTTTTGGTGGGATTGTATTAGGGCTAGGACTAGGAATAGTCTTCTATGGAAATTCCTCAACTGGAGGAACTGGAATTATCACACAAATTCTCAACAAATATACGCCACTCCCACTAGGAATGGTACTACTTATTGTCGATGGAATCATTGTCGCAATCAGTGCTATTGCCTTTCCTCCTGATACTGTTATGTATTCCATTCTCTCACTTGGAGTTGTTTCTCTTACAATTGATAAAATGATGGTCGGACTCAATTCATCACGAAATCTTCTAATCATTTCGCAAAATAGTGAACAAATCCTAAACTACATCACTAGAGTGGCTGATCGAGGAGCAACAAAAATCCCAGTTCTTGGTGGACATACCGGACATGCACAAAATATGATTATGACTACCTTGTCAACTCATGAGGTTCCAAAAGTCCAAGAAGAAATCCAAAAAATAGATGAAACTGCCTTTATCGTCATTGTTCCTGCTTCTACAGTTATGGGACGTGGATTTAGCCTCCAAAAAGATTACCAAAGAGTTCCAAATGACTTTATTAATCCCTTGTAAAATCGATTGAAATAAAGTCTAATTTCTCGTAAAATAGTAGTTAAGAATAAAAATAAAGGATATTATATGCTTACTGTATCAGATGTATCGCTTCGTTTTAGCGATCGTAAACTTTTTGATGATGTTAACATTGCCTTCACGCCAGGTAATACTTATGGTCTTATCGGTGCTAATGGTGCTGGTAAATCCACTTTTTTGAAAATTTTAGCTGGTGATATCGAACCAACGACAGGACACATCTCTCTTGGTCCTGATGAACGTCTTTCTGTCCTTCGTCAGAACCACTTTGACTATGAAGAAGAACGCGTTATCGATGTTGTTATCATGGGTAATGAACGCCTCTACGATATCATGAAAGAAAAAGATGCCATCTACATGAAAGAAGATTTTTCAGATGAAGATGGTGTCCGTGCTGCTGAATTAGAGGGACTCTTTGCTGAATTAGGTGGTTGGGAAGCTGAAAGCGAAGCCTCACAATTGCTTCAGAATCTAAATATCCCAGAAGACCTTCACTATCAAAACATGAGTGAATTGGCTAATGGTGACAAGGTCAAGGTTCTCCTTGCAAAAGCACTCTTTGGTAAACCAGATGTACTTCTTCTTGACGAACCTACCAATGGTCTTGATATCCAGTCAATCTCTTGGCTTGAAGATTTCTTGATTGATTTTGAAAATACGGTCATTGTCGTATCCCATGACCGTCACTTCTTGAATAAGGTGTGTACGCATATGGCCGACCTTGACTTTGGTAAAATCAAACTCTATGTCGGTAACTATGACTTCTGGAAACAATCTTCAGAATTGGCTGCACGCTTGCAGGCTGACCGTAATGCCAAAGCAGAAGAAAAAATTAAGGAACTTCAAGAATTCGTTGCTCGTTTCTCTGCCAACGCTTCAAAATCTAAACAAGCGACTTCTCGTAAGAAAATGCTTGATAAAATTGAGCTAGAAGAAATCGTCCCATCAAGTCGTAAATACCCATTCATCAATTTCAAAGCAGAGCGTGAAATCGGTAATGACCTTCTAACAGTTGAAAATCTCACTGTTAAGATGGATGGTGAGACTATTCTTGACAATATTAGTTTCATCTTACGACCAGGAGATAAGACTGCCATCATCGGTCAAAACGATATTCAAACAACTGCATTGATTCGTGCTCTTGCCGGTGATATTGACTACGAAGGTACAATCAAATGGGGTGTTACTACTAGCCGTTCTTACCTTCCAAAAGACAATTCTAAAGACTTTGCATCCGGTGAATCAATTCTCGAATGGCTCCGTCAATTTGCCGAAAAAGGTGAAGATGATGATACTTTCTTGCGTGGATTCCTTGGGCGTATGCTCTTCTCAGGGGATGAGGTTAATAAATCTGTTAGTGTTCTCTCAGGGGGAGAAAAGGTACGTGTCATGCTTTCTAAACTCATGCTTTTGAAATCTAACGTCCTTCTTCTGGATGATCCTACTAATCACTTGGATTTGGAATCAATCTCCAGTCTGAATGATGGCGTCCGTGACTTCAAAGAGTCTGTTATCTTTGCCAGTCATGACCATGAATTTATCCAAACAATAGCGAACCACATCGTAGTTGTTTCTAAAAATGGGGTTATTGACCGTATTGATGAAACTTATGATGAGTTCCTTGAAAATGAAGAAGTGCAAGCTAAAGTCAAAGCACTATGGGCTGATTAAACTATAAAAAGATGCAGGTTGGGATATCCCAACCTGTCTTAGTATCATTATGACAAATAAAAAATACCATACGACTTTATTATTTTATCTGGCTGCTTTTTTCTTGCCAGTACTAATCATGATAGGGGTGCTGTATAGCCAAAAAATCTATCCTGGTAGTGAGCGGACTATTTTAACAAGTGATGGATTTCATCAGTATGTGATTTTTGCAACTGGACTTCGGAATATACTTCATGGAGATGGGAGCCTCTTTTACACCTTTACAAGTGGTCTAGGGCTTAATTTCTATGCTCTAACAAGCTATTACCTAGGTTCCTTCTTGTCTCCACTTTACTATTTCTTTACTGTCAACCAAATGGCCGATGCTTTTTATTATATAACACTCCTTAAATTCGGGCTTATTGGGTTATCAGGAGCTTTTAGTTTTAAGCGGCTCTTTACAAAAGTGTCAAGAAGTTTCATCCTATGTCTTTCTACAGGATTTGCTTTGATGAGCTTCGCTACCAGTCAGTTAGAAATTAATACCTGGCTAGATGCCTTTATTCTAGCACCTCTAATCATATTAGGTTTACATCTCTTACTAAGATTCAATAAACGGGGCTTATACTTTTTTAGCCTAACCTGTCTTTTTATCCAAAATTACTATTTTGGTTATATGATGGCTATTTTCCTAACCCTTTACACCATAGTACAATTGGTAACTATCAAGGGATGGAAGAGTAAGATTCTTCATTTCATAGACTTTGGAATTGTCTCTATACTCGCTGGTTTAAGTAGTGCTGTCATGTTACTACCTACACTACTTGACTTGACCACACATGGTGAAAAGTTTACAGGTGCGTCAAGTTTGTTGACAGAGTCCACCTATTATTTTGACTTCTTTGCGAAAAATCTCGTTGGAGTTTACGATACTACTAAATTTGGATCAATCCCTATGATCTATGTGGGAATCTTACCTTTGATTCTTTTTCTACTTTTCTTTATTAGTAGGGAAGTCAAGCTATCATTACGTATAGGTTATCTCCTATTAGTAGCTTTCTTTATCGCTAGCTTCTACTTACAGCCTCTTGATTTGTTTTGGCAAGGAATGCATGCACCCAACATGTTTCTCCATCGCTATTCTTGGCTCCTATCTCTCCTAATTGTTCTTTTGGCAGGAGAAACACTCAACCGAATTAAAAACTTTTCTTTTAAAAGACTCCTCCTATCTTTCTTAGGATTGAGTACCGCTTACTTACTAACTTGGATTTTCCAATCTCACTATAGCTTCATTGAATCAGTCTCCTGGCTATTAAGCCTAGCATTTCTTCTAGCCTATGCCATTCTATTTATTAGCTATTTTAGACAGCAAATTCCTGGGAGTGTTTTTCGCTGTTTCACCTTCTTGTTCTGCATTTTTGAGCTTGCATTAAGTACTTACTATGTTGTTGGAGCTCTGGGAAATGAGTGGGTATTCCCAACTCGTGAAGGCTACCTACGAAATATGTCTGCCATTACAAAACTAGTTTCAGATACTAAGCAAGCGAATAAGACTTTTTACCGTACTGAAAGGTTAGAGGCTCAAACTGGTAACGACAGTATGAAATTTAACTATAATGGTATTTCTCAGTTTTCATCCATTCGAAATACTGCTTCAAGCTCAACACTCGATAGGTTAGGCTTCAAATCTGAAGGGACTAATTTAAACCTACGTTACCAAAATAACACCATTATCGCTGATAGTCTCTTCGGAATAAAATATAATTTATCGAACTTTGACCTTAATAAGTATGGTTTTAATCACGTAACTTCTGAAAAAACAATAGGGCTTTATCAAAATAATAATGCAAGCCAGCTTGCTATCTTAACTGATGGTATTTACAAGAATATTGACTTCACTGTCAATACGCTTGACAATCAAACTAGCTTGCTAAATGCTCTATCTGGACTTAACTTAACCTATTTTAAACGAGCTCCATCTCAACTTTTTGATCAAGATGCTAAGTCTTTGAATCAGCGCGTGGCTAAAAACGTTAGTAACTCGAATAAAGATTTTGTAACAATCACCTATCGAGTCATCGCTCCACCACATAGTCAACTCTATGTTAGTGTTCCTAATATTTCTTGGTCCGATGACAATAACCACTCTCTGTCAATTACTGTAAATGGTGTGACAAGGAATCAAGTTACTGACAATACCTTCGATTTCTTCGATCTTGGCTACTTTGAAACAGAATCAATGGTTACCATCAAACTTAGTTTTCCTGGCAATAAAGCAATATCTTTTGATAATCCTAGTTTTTATGCCCTTGATACTCACAACTATCAGATAGCTATGGATACTATTAATGAACGTGATAGCAAGGTTACGACGTCAAATAATAAAGTGTTCGTTGATTATAGTAGTAAAACGAATGCCTCACTATTCTTCACCATTCCATACGATAAGGGGTGGACAGCGACCATAAATCATAAAAAAGTTAAGATTCATAGAGCTCAAAAGGGGTTCATGAAAGTCGATGTCCCTAGTGGGAAAGGTAAAGTTGTTCTAACCTTCATTCCCTATGGTCTTAAGACAGGTTTATTGATTAGTCTATTGGCAAGTATCATATTTTGTTGCTACGCTTATTTCATCAGAAAAATAACCGTTATTCAAAACAGCTGATTATCTTAAATAAAATTAAATAGGTTTGGAACAATTGTTCCAGACCTATTTATCTTTGGGTACAAAAAAACTCAAGCTATACAACTTGAGGTGTCTTATCACTCCGCCAGTAGGACTCGAACCTACGACATCATGATTAACAGTCATGCGCTACTACCAACTGAGCTATGGCGGATAAAACTGCTAAGTAGCAAAAATAGTCCGTACGGGATTCGAACCCGTGTTACCGCCGTGAAAAGGCGGTGTCTTAACCCCTTGACCAACGGACCAAGTTCTGAGATTTTTATCTCGTTAACACTCTTATTATTATATCAGAGTATTCGATTTTGTCTATACTTTTTTTCAAAAAAAATATTAAATTTTGCTAAATTTATTCGAATTTTACGTTAGTTTTTATCTTGCTTTTACAAAGTATTGACATGTTGCTATATATTTTGTAAACTAATAGAGTTATTGGTCCCATAGCTCAGCTGGATAGAGCATTCGCCTTCTAAGCGAACGGTCGCAGGTTCGAATCCTGCTGGGATCAGATAAAAAACGCAATCTAGAACCTCTAGTTGCGTTTTTCTTTTGCCTCGATAAATAGGAAATAATTTAAAACAAGCAAGGGAAGCAAAGTCGTATATAGGCTGTATTCATGTAAATATTGAGCAAACCAAGTTGAGGCTGCAACTCCTACCATAAATGTAAAGATGATAATAGTAGTGTAAGAAGCTTGTTTAAGCACTTTGGGATCCCCCTCGTCAATAGCCCTGGCAACGGTTAAAGAGGTATTCGTAATATTACCAGTCATCATGAAGGAAGCATAATTTACCCCTCTGACGCGCTTAAAAATCCCTACCTGAAGAGAGGCAAAAAATGCCAAGCCTGCAATCGTAATAGTAGAATCAACGTAAGGTGTAATAATGGCGAGAATAGTCATCAAGAGAAAGGCAAGTCTAATCGCTTGCAAATGCCATCCCCATTTATGGTTAATGAGCCACTTCTTAACAAAAAAAACAAAAAACTGACCTAAAACAAAGAAAAAAATAGGTATCACATAGCTGAAAGCTCTTGCAATATGCCCCTCAACAAGATGAATAACCAAATAAAGGAGATTACCTGTCTGAATACTTGCAAATCGTCCGTCTTGAGTATTGTAAGTATAGGCATCAATGAAACCCCCTATATAACTTACTAGAGTTGCTACCCGTAATCCTTCAAAAACACGATAGGAGCGTTTTTTCATTCTGAACATGTCTGTTTCCTTCTTCTACTTATGGTAAGGACTTCCCTGCTGAATCATGAATGCGCGATAAATTTGTTCTACTAATACAAGGCGCATAAGCTGATGAGGGAACGTTAAGAGACCAAAACTCATTAATTGATTAGCCCTCTTTTTCACTGTAGGAGAGAGTCCCAAACTTCCCCCTATAATAAAAGTAATATCTGAATAGCCTCTAAGAGTCGCTTGCTCTAACTCTTTAGCAAATTGCTCTGAGGGAAATTGTTTTCCTTCAATAGCTAAGGCAATGACATAATCACGATCACCTACTTTAGCCAAGATACGCTGTCCCTCTTTGTCTAAGATAGCTTTATTTTCAGCTTCGCTTGCATTATCTGGCGTCTTTTCATCCGTTAATTCTATAGACTCAAATTTTGTAAAGCGTCCTAGTCGTTTGACATACTCCGCAATGCCATCTTTCAAATATTTTTCTTTCAATTTTCCAACGGTAATCAATTTAACTTTCATAGGCTTATTATAGCACATATCCACAATCTTTTAACACCTTATCCACACCTTTTTAGTGTCAAGCATCTATAGTTATCCCTATAAAATCGCTTTTTATCTACACTTTTTGAAACTTATCCACAGACTGTTGATAACTGTTTTTTAAAATCACTTTATGATATAATTAAGCTTACTTTGATATGCTTATCAAAAAGGAGGACTAAACGTGAAAAAATTTAACTGGAAAAAAATAGTAGCGCCAATTGCAATGCTTGTTATTGGCTTGCTCGGTGGTTTGCTAGGTGCCTTTATCCTACTAACAGCAGCAGGGGTATCTTTTACCAATTCAACAGATACAGGTGTTAAAACAGCTAAGACCGTATACAATAATACAACAGATACAACTAAAGCTGTTAAGAAAGTACAAAATGCCGTTGTTTCTGTCATCAATTACCAAGAAGGGTCATCATCAGATTCTCTAAATGAACTTTATGGCCGTATCTTTGGTGGAGATGATAGTTCTGATTCTAGTCAAGACAAATCAAAAGATTCTGATGGGTTGCAAGTCGCTGGTGAAGGTTCTGGAGTCATCTATAAAAAAGATGGGAAAGAGGCCTACATCGTAACTAACAACCACGTTGTCGATGGCGCTAAAAAACTTGAAATCATGCTTTCAGATGGATCAAAAATTACTGGTGAACTTGTTGGTAAAGATACTTACTCTGACCTAGCAGTTGTCAAAGTTTCTTCAGATAAAATTAAAACCGTAGCGGAATTTGCAGACTCAAACTCTCTCACAGTCGGCGAGAAGGCAATTGCTATCGGTAGCCCACTTGGTACCGAATATGCCAACTCAGTAACAGAGGGTATCGTTTCTAGCCTTAGCCGTACTGTAACTATGCAAAACGACAATGGTGAAACTGTTTCAACAAATGCTATCCAAACAGATGCTGCCATTAACCCTGGTAACTCAGGTGGTGCCTTAGTCAATATCGAAGGACAAGTTATCGGTATTAACTCAAGTAAAATTTCATCAACGTCAGCAGTCGCTGGTAGCGCCGTTGAAGGTATGGGATTTGCCATTCCATCAAACGATGTTGTCGAAATCATCAATCAATTGGAAAAAGACGGTAAAGTTACACGACCAGCCCTAGGAATCTCAATGGCCGATCTTAACAGCCTTTCTAGCAGTGCAACTTCTAAATTAGATTTACCAGATGATGTGAAAGCTGGAGTTGTAGTCGGCAGCGTTCAAAAAGGTATGCCAGCTGACGGTAAACTTCAAGAAAATGATGTTATCACTGAAATTGACGGTAAGGAAATCAGCTCAAAAACTGATATTCAAACCAATCTTTACAGCCATAGTATTGGAGATACAATCAAGGTAACCTTCTATCGTGGTAAAGAGAAGAAAACTGAAGAACTTAAATTAACAAAATCTACAGAAGACTTGTCTGACTAAGTCATTGACAAATCTGTCAAAAGACCTTTACAATAATGTAAAGGTCTTTTTTGGAAAGGAATAACATGCAAGAACAACTCAAAGCTTTACCTATTAGTGACATCTATCCCAATCCTTTTCAACCTCGTATAGAGTTCTCTGATGAAGAATTAGCGGAGCTAAGCCAATCGATTGCAGAAAATGGACTAATACAGCCAATCATTGTCCGAAAATCGGATATTATTGGTTATGAACTAATTGCTGGGGAAAGACGTTTACGTGCCTGTAAACGTCTAGGAATGACAGAAATCCCTGCAGTTGTAAAGGAAGTTACAGATCAAGAGAGTCGTAAACAAGCTATTATTGAAAATTTACAACGATCGAATCTCAATCCCATTGAAGAAGCAAAGGCCTATCGTAGTTTAATTAATGAGCTAGCTTATAGTCACGAGGAACTGGCGAAAGCTATGGGGAAATCCAGACCCTATATCAGTAACGCTCTTAGACTCCTCCAACTTCCCAAAGAGATACAGACAAGTATCGAAAATGGCAAACTGAGTCAAGGACATGCTAGAGCACTTTTAGCTGTTGAGGATACAAAAAAGCAACTAACTATCTATCATCAGGTCCTTACTGAAAAATGGTCTGTTCGTACCCTGGAAAAAAGACTTCAAGAACTTCCAAAAAAACAAAAATCAAAAAAAGATATTCATATAAAAGATAAAGAAAAAGAACTTGAAAAATCACTTGGTCTCCCCGTTACTCTTCGTTATCACAAAAATCACTCTGGAACTATTCAGATCCACTTTTCGACGGAAGAAGATTTTAACAGAATTATCAACAAGCTTATTTGACCTGTGAATTGAGGAGAAAAAAGAAACAAACTTATCCACATCATAAAATGGTTGCCCTCCCTTTATTTGAGAGGGTTTCTTTTTTTATTCACAACTTGTGGATAACTCTTGTGCACAATGTGAATTGCTTTTTTTAGCTTGTGGATAACTTAAGGAACTTTTATCTCCGGACCTGTGGAAAACTTTTTTGTTTTATGATAGAATCAGAGAACAAGAATAAAGAAGGAGAATTGATGGAATGACCGAAAAAGAGCATTTTTTTTGGAATAAGCTCTTAGAGCTGGCCAAAGAGGAACTAACACAAGCCACTTTTGATTATTATGTCCTAGATACCAAGCTCATCAAAGTTCAAGATAACGTTGCTACAATTCTGCTTGAGGAAGTCAAAAAGCTATTCTGGGAAAAGAATATGCAATCTTTCATTTTGATGGCTGGTTTTGAAGCCTATAATAGTGAAATCAAAGTTGAGTACGTCTTTGACGAAGCACTCTTAAACGAGGCAAATTCAACTGTAACAAACAATGACTTTGGCAATAAAAAGGAACAGCAAACACCTGCTCTTCCTACTTTGGACTCTGACTTGAATAGTAAGTATACCTTTGATAATTTTATTCAGGGGGATGAAAACCGTTGGTCAGTTGCTGCATCTTTAGCTGTAGCTGATTCACCAGGAGCTACGTATAACCCTCTATTTATTTATGGAGGACCTGGTCTCGGAAAAACTCACTTACTCAATGCCATTGGTAACAAGGTCTTACATGATAATCCTCAAGCACGTATCAAATACATTACTGCAGAGAATTTCATTAATGAATTTGTTGTCCATATCCGTTTAGATAAAATGGATGAACTAAAACTTAAATACCGTCATCTGGACGTTCTCTTAATTGATGATATTCAATCATTGGCTAAAAAATCAACTCAAGCCACTCAAGAGGAATTTTTCAATACTTTCAATGTCCTTCACAATAATAATAAACAAATTGTCCTGACCAGCGACCGTAATCCAGATCAATTGAACGAGATGGAAGAGCGTCTTGTCACGCGCTTTAAATGGGGGTTAACCGTCAACATCACACCACCTGATTTTGAAACGCGAGTGGCCATTCTTACTAATAAGATTATGGACTATGATTATCATTTTCCTCCTGAAACAATTGAGTATTTAGCTGGCCAATTTGATTCAAATGTCCGTGACCTAGAAGGAGCCTTAAAAGATATTAGCTTAGTTGCCAATGTTCGCCAGTTAGATACTATCACAGTTGAAGTAGCTGCTGAAGCCATTCGCGCACGTAAAATGGATGGTCCTAAGTTAACTCTTATTCCGATTGAGGATATCCAAACTGAGGTAGGAAAATTTTATAATGTCACTGTAAAAGAGATCAAGGCAACTAAACGAACACAAAATATTGTCTTGGCACGTCAGGTAGCCATGTATCTTGCGCGTGAAATGACTGATAACTCCCTTCCAAAAATTGGAAAAGAATTTGGCGGAAGAGATCACTCAACTGTCTTACATGCATACAATAAAATCAAAAATATGATTGCTCAAGATGACAGTTTACGCATTGAAATTGATACCATCAAAAACAAGATAAAATGACACTTGTGGATAACTATTAAAAATTATCCAAACTTTTCCACAGGCTGTGCACAAGTTTAAAGCCTTGATAAAACTATGTTTTGTAGACTTATGCACAGTGTCCACAAGACCTACTACTACTACTAAAATAATACTAATAAAATAAAGGAGCATCATGATTCAATTTGCGATTAATAAAGCTTATTTCTTACAAGCACTTCATACGACTCGTCGTGCTATTTCTTCTAAAAATGCTATCCCAATTCTATCAGCGATTAAAATCGAAGTTACCAGTGATGGTATCTATTTGACAGGATCAAATGGGCAAATCTCAATTGAAAATAGTATCTCAGTTTCAGAAGAAAATGCAGGCCTATTAATTACACAGCCAGGTAGTATCCTTTTGGAAGCCAACTTTTTCATTAATGTTGTCTCAAGCTTGCCTGATGTTACCCTTACTTTTGAAGAAATTGAACAATACCAAGTTTTACTGAAAAGTGGTAAATCAGAAATTACCTTGAAAGGGAAAGATGTTGAACAATATCCCCGTATTCAGGAAGTTGATAGCTTGACGCCATTACTCATGGACACAAAAGTGTTAAAATCTATCATTGCTGAAACTTCATTCGCAGCAAGCACACAAGAAAGTCGTCCAATTTTAACTGGGGTTCACTTTGTTCTTTCAAATCATAAAGATCTCAAAGCTGTAGCAACAGACTCTCACCGAATGAGCCAACGTCAACTTGTTTTGGAGCATTCTGCGGATAACTTTGATGTTGTAATCCCAAGTCGCTCACTTAAAGAATTATCGGCAGTCTTTAGCGATGATATTGAAAACTTAGAGGTTTTCTTCTCAGCAAATCAAATTCTATTCCGTAGTGAAACAATTTCTTTCTATACACGTCTACTTGAAGGAAATTATCCAGACACGAATCGTCTCTTGTCTGATTCATTTGAAACAGAAGTTGTCTTCGAGACAGCTAGCCTTCGTTCTGCTATGGAACGTTCATATTTGATTTCTAATGCTAGTCAAAGTGGTACCGTCAAACTCGAAATCATCAATGGCAGTGTCAGTGCCCATGTTAATTCACCAGAAGTCGGAAAGGTGAATGAGGATATTGATGTGCAAGATGTTTCTGGTAGTGATTTGGTCATTAGTTTCAACCCAACCTACCTAATAGATGCTTTGAAAGCTCTTAAGAGTGAGACTGTCCGTGTACGTTTCATTTCACCGGTGCGTCCATTTACTTTGACGCCAGCAGATGACAGTGAGAATTTTATTCAATTGATTACACCTGTAAGAACAAACTAAAATCGAAAAAGTTATCCACTGTGGATAACTTTTTTACTAGAGAGGGAGTTTATGTACCAAATTGGAAGTTTAGTTGAAATGAAAAAACCACATGCTTGTACCATCAAAGCAACAGGAAAAAAAGCTAATGAATGGGAAGTGACCCGTCTTGGAGCTGACATTAAGATTCGTTGTACGAATTGTGATCATGTGGTTATGATGAGTCGTCATGATTTCGAAAAGAAACTTAAGAAGGTTTTATAACAGACATTGGGGAGTCTATATAATGAGGTTCTTGTGTTAAGAAAATTAGTTTACTAGCAATATAAAAACTTTCTAGAGTCCCTAATTATCTTCTTTATAGCATTCTTTGACTTGCTTTCCTTTTTATGATTCTCAAAGGGAAGTTGCCTATTTTTAACAATTTTTGTGTTATAATTAACTGAATTACTTTTTTATGGAGAAATAAATTAATGGCTTTAACAGCAGGTATCGTTGGTTTGCCAAACGTTGGTAAATCAACTCTTTTCAATGCAATTACAAAAGCGGGTGCGGAAGCTGCTAACTATCCTTTCGCGACAATTGATCCAAACGTCGGAATGGTTGAGGTACCAGACGAGCGTTTGACGAAACTGACTGAACTTATTACCCCTAAAAAGACAGTTCCAACCACATTTGAGTTCACAGATATTGCGGGTATCGTAAAAGGAGCATCAAAGGGTGAAGGTCTTGGAAATAAGTTCTTGGCGAACATTCGTGAAGTAGATGCGATTGTCCATGTGGTTCGTGCTTTCGATGATGAAAATGTTATGCGTGAACAAGGGCGTGAGGATGCCTTTGTAGATCCTATGGCCGATATCGATACAATCAACCTAGAATTGATTTTGGCTGACCTTGAATCAATTAACAAACGTTATGCGCGTGTCGAAAAAATTGCGCGTACACAAAAAGATAAAGATTCTGTGGCAGAGTTTAATATTCTTCAAAAGATTAAACCTGTTCTAGAAGATGGTAAGTCTGCACGTACGATTGATTTTACTGAGGAAGAGCAAAAAATTGTTAAGGGACTCTTCCTCTTGACAACAAAACCAGTACTTTATGTGGCTAACGTTGATGAAGACCAAGTCGCAAATCCTGATGATATTGATTATGTCAAACAAATTCGTGAGTTTGCAGCGACTGAAAATGCAGAAGTAGTTGTTATCTCTGCACGTGTTGAGGAAGAAATTTCTGAATTGGATGATGAAGACAAAGAAATGTTCTTGGAAGACCTTGGTTTGACAGAATCAGGAGTTGATAAACTGACACGCGCAGCCTATCACTTGCTTGGCCTAGGAACTTACTTTACTGCTGGTGAGAAAGAAGTGCGTGCTTGGACCTTTAAACGCGGCATCAAGGCTCCACAAGCAGCAGGAATTATCCACTCTGACTTCGAGAAAGGCTTTATCCGTGCCGTAACCATGTCTTACGATGATCTTATTAAATATGGTTCTGAGAAAGCTGTTAAGGAAGCTGGTCGCCTTCGTGAAGAAGGAAAAGAATATGTTGTTCAAGATGGCGACATCATGGAATTCCGTTTCAACGTTTAGAAAATAAAAAATAGTGCACAAGGCTGAAAAGTATTTTTCAGTCCTTTTGCTGTTTATCAAAGAGGAGAAATAATGACAAAATTAGTAGTTGGCTTGGGAAATCCTGGTTCAAAATACCATGAGACACGTCACAATGTTGGTTTTATGGCTATTGACCTAATGGCTAAGGAACTGGGATTAACCTTTTCTGAAGAAAAGACCTTTAAGGCTGAAGTGGCTTCGACCTTTTTAAACGGTGAAAAGGTTTATTTTGTGAAACCAACGACCTTTATGAATCTATCTGGTCTAGCTGTTAGAGCATTGCTAGCTTATTACAATATTCCCATGGAGGATTTTATCGTTATTTACGATGACTTAGATATGGAAGTTGGGAAATTGCGCTTTCGTCAAAAAGGTTCAGCAGGTGGTCATAATGGGATTAAATCTATCATTGCTGAAACTGGCACTCAAGAATTTGACCGTATAAAAATTGGTATTGGCCGCCCACAGAAAGGAATGACGGTCGTTAATCATGTCCTTGGAAAATTTAGTGAAGATGATTATGCCACAATTTTACTGACTTTAGACAAGGTAGAGACGGCCCTCAATCATTACCTTAAAACAAATGATTTCGAAGACACTATGAGGCGTTATAATGGCTAATACCCTATTAGATCTTTTTGAGAAGAATCATCAATTGCTTGAGTGGCGTGATAAAGCAACCCTATTGAGTAGGCAGTTGGTTATGGGATTTTCTGGTTCCAGCAAGGCAGTTGTCATGGCATCTGCCCTTTCTGAGCAGGTTCCTAAGATTCTAATCGTTACTTCAACACAAAATGAAGCTGAGCAACTAACAGGAGATTTGTCAGCTATCTTAGGAGAGGATAAGGTTTATTCTTTTTTTGCAGATGATGTAGTAGCTGCAGAGTTTATCTTCGCTTCTCCAGAAAAGACCCATTCTCGTCTCGAAAGTCTTAATTTTTTAATGGATAAAGAGTCAAGTGGAATCTTGGTTACGAGTTTAGTTGGTACTAAGTTACATTTGCCTAATCCTGAGGTTTATAAAGACTCTCGCATTGACTTAACACTAGGGGAGGAACATGATTTAGAGGCTCTCAGTAAGCATCTTACTCATATTGGATACCAAAGGGTAGAGCAGGTTCTCTCACCTGGTGAGTTTAGTCGTAGGGGCGATATTTTAGATATTTATGAACTGACTGCAGAACTCCCCTACCGTTTAGAATTTTTTGGAGATGAGATTGATGGTATTCGTCAGTTTGATAGCGATAGTCAGAAATCTTTAGATAATTTAGAGCATATTATCGTATCTCCGGCAGATGATATTATCTTAACAAGAGAAGATTACCAACGTGCTGAGAAGGCCCTAGAAAGTGCGGTCTCAAAGGCAGAAGGTCCTCATAAAGCTTACCTTGAGGAGGTTCTGTCGGTTACGATTGATGGTTACCGTCATAAAGATTTACGTAAGTTTTTGTCTCTCTTTTATGATAAAGCTTACACCTTATTTGACTACCTTCCAAAGGGAACTCCTGTATTCATTGATGATTTTCAAAAGATAGTGGACCGCCATGGACGTCTTGAGTTGGAAGTGGCTAATCTTTTAACTGAGGATCTTCATCAGGGCAAGTCTCTGAGTCATCTAAATTACTTAGTGGATTCATTTAAGACTTTACGTAACTATCAGCCAGCTAGTTTCTTTTCGAATTTTCATAAGGGATTGGGAAATCTTAAATTTGATAAGTTGTATCAATTCACGCAATACCCTATGCAAGAGTTCTTTAACCAGTTCCCACTTCTAGTTGATGAAATACATCGCTATACCAAGAATAAGGCCACAGTTATTTTACAAGTGGGGTCTGAGAAGCAGCTCAAATCTTTGAAGGAAACCTTGGAAGAATATGATTTAGATTTACCCCTTAGTAGTTTTGGAGATTTGATACCTCATAAGCCTCAGTTAGTCTTAGGAAACTTATCCAATGGTTTTTACTTTGCGGATGAAAAGCTTGTTCTTGTCACTGAACGTGAGATTTTTCATAAAAAAGTAAAACGTCGTGCGCGTGCCAGTCACGTTTCCAATGCAGAGCGTCTCAAAGATTACAATGAACTTGAAAAAGGTGATTATGTTGTACACCAGACTCATGGTATCGGTCAATTTAAAGGTATTGAGACTATTGAGATTAAAGGGGTGCATCGTGACTACTTGACCATCCAATATCAGGATGCTGCAACAATTTCTCTACCTGTTGAGCAGATTGAGAGTCTCTCTAAGTATGTATCAGCGGACGGAAAAGAGCCTAAAATTAATAAACTCAATGATGGGCGTTTTCAAAAGACTAAACAAAAAGTAAGCAAGCAAGTAGAGGATATTGCCGATGATCTCTTAAAACTTTATGCTGAGCGTAGTCAACTTAAAGGTTTTGCTTTTTCACCAGATGATGATAACCAAAGGGATTTCGAAGATGATTTTACCTATGCTGAGACAGAGGATCAATTGCGTTCTATCAAGGAAATTAAGGCAGACATGGAGTCAGACAAACCCATGGATCGTCTCTTGGTAGGTGATGTTGGTTTTGGTAAGACAGAGGTAGCTATGCGTGCTGCCTTCAAGGCGGTCAATGATGGAAAGCAAGTTGCTATCCTAGTTCCTACAACAGTTCTTGCCCATCAGCACTATTTGAATTTTAAAGAACGTTTTGAAAATCATGCCGTTGAAGTAGATGAACTCAGTCGTTTTAGAAGTAAAAAAGAGCAAAATGAGACTATTGAAAATCTAGCTAAAGGGCGTATTGATATTATTATCGGTACCCACCGCCTGCTGTCCAAAGATGTTAAGTTTTCTGACTTAGGCTTGCTAGTAATTGATGAAGAACAACGTTTTGGCGTGAAGCATAAAGAGAAACTTAAGGAGTTGAAGGCTAGGGTTGATGTACTTACGCTAACTGCGACACCTATTCCTCGTACGCTTCATATGTCTATGTTAGGTATTCGTGATTTGTCGATTATTGAGACAGCACCTACCAACCGTTATCCAGTTCAAACTTACGTTATGGAAACCAATCCTGGTCTTATTCGAGAAGCGATATTAAGAGAGATGGACCGAGGCGGCCAGATTTTTTATGTTTATAATCGTGTTGAAACCATTGATCAAAAAGTTTCTGAACTACATGAGCTGGTCCCTGAAGCAAGTATCGGATTTGTTCATGGTCAGATGAGTGAGGTTATGTTGGAGAATACCCTCTTGGATTTCTTGAATGGTGATTACGATGTTTTGGTAGCAACGACTATTATCGAGACAGGGATTGATATCTCCAACGTTAATACTCTCTTTATTGAGAATGCAGATCATATGGGCTTATCTACTCTTTATCAGTTGAGAGGTCGTGTGGGGCGTAGTAATCGAATTGCTTATGCCTATCTCATGTATCGTCCTGACAAAGTGTTGACGGAAGTTTCTGAGAAGCGATTGGATGCTATTAAGGGATTTACAGAACTGGGATCAGGTTTCAAAATTGCCATGCGTGATTTATCAATTCGTGGTGCCGGGAACATTCTTGGTGCTTCTCAAAGTGGTTTCATCGACTCAGTCGGATTCGAAATGTACTCGCAACTCTTGGAAGAGGCTATCAATAAACGTCAAGGTAAAACTCAAGTTCGCCGTAAAGGAAATGCAGAGTTCAATCTTCAGATTGATGCTTACCTCCCTTCTGACTATATTTCTGACGAGCGCCAAAAAATTGAAATTTATAAGCGTATTCGAGAAATTGAGAATCAGAAAGACTATCAAGACCTTCAAGATGAGCTTATTGACCGCTTTGGAGAATATCCAGACCAAGTTGCCTATCTCATTGAGATTGGTCTGGTTAAGGCCTATTTGGATGCTGCCTTTGCAGAATTAGTCGAGCGTAAGAACGATACTATTATTGTTCGTTTCGAAAAAGCCTCTCTTAAATTCTTCTTGACTCAAGACTATTTCGAAGCCATCTCTAAAACGCATTTAAAAGCAAAAATCAGTGATAACCAAGGGAAAGTAGAGATTACTTTTGATGTTCGTAACAAGAAAGACTATGAGATTCTTGAAGAATTAAAGATTTTTGGACAGACATTTATGGAAATCAAAGAACGTAAAGAAAAAAAAGAAGCTTAAGGAAAGTTTAAGTAAGTTTCTCTATACTATAAAACATCCTAAAACTTTTCTTTTTCATAAATCTCCTGAGAGGGTCGACTAGTGTCGATCCTCTTATTTTTGTACTTGAAAAGGCTTTAGTCCCCTATTTTCTCAAAAAAATGCTATCATAGAAGAGATATCCTAACGAAAAGGAAACAGTAACATTGAGATTAGACAAATATTTAAAAGTATCACGAATTATCAAACGCCGTCCAGTTGCTAAAGAAGTAGCTGATAAAGGACGTATAAAAGTAAATGGAGTACTCGCTAAGTCATCTACAGATTTAAAAATTGGTGACCAAGTGGAAGTTCGTTTTGGAAATAAACTTTTAACTGTCCGTGTTTTAGAAATGAAAGACAGTACTAAAAAAGAAGATGCGGCAAAAATGTACGAGATTATAAGTGAAACAAGGATTGAAGCAGATGAGCAAGAAGCCTAATATTGTACAGCTTACGAACGATTACATTGATAATGCCAATCAAGAGCAACGATTAGAGCGTGCCGAACACGAACAAAGGAATCGCTTTATGGGGTGGATTCTTTTTGTGGTTGTTTTACTCTTTATCTTGCCAACCTATAATCTGGTTGAGACCTATATGAATATCAAACAGCAAGAGAAGGAAGTCTTGTCGCTTCAGAAAGACTATGATAAATTGTCGGATCAGACAAAGGAACGAAAGGATTTGGCTAAGAAACTTAAGGATGATGCTTTCGCCGAGAAATATGCGCGTGCTAAGTACTATTATTCACGTGAAGGAGAGTCAATCTATCCTGTACCAAGCTTATTACCCTAATGAAAGATTTACTAAAAACTGTAGAAACTTTTTTAACCTATTCAGAAGCCAAGTTAGAGGAACTATCAGAAAAAAATCAGCAACTTAAAACGGAATTACCGAGGAAAGAGGAGGTGAAGAAGCAAGCATGAAAAAGCTCTTAATAGCTGCAACTGTTGTGCTTGTATCTTCTAGCCCCCTGGTCCTACTTCCTATGGAGAAGGAGCTAACTCTGACCCCAAAACAGGTCCAAAAATTGACTCAAAATACTACAGCTAGCTTGACTCAATTTAAACAGATTCCTAAAAACCCAAGAACGATAACAACTATCCTAACTTATAAGAACAAGGATTTAACAGAATTTAAAACCAGTATCCAAGCGGATACCAAACTATCGATTTCTGCTATTTTTTGGAATGCTAAAGGTGAGCCTGTTTTCCAACTTCAAGATGGTGATTATGTAGCCGCTAGTCAGAAATCAATTGTAGACGACAGTATCTATAATCAAAAAACAGTAGATATGACCTTCTGGACTAAAGATGGTTTAACGGTATACAAAGAACCTTACGTTTTAGGAACTGAAAAAGCTGACTCCAAACTCGCTAGTTTTAAACCCATTAAGGTTAGCCAAGCAGCTCAGACGCATGCAGGGACCTACTATTTGGTAGACGGAGAGGGTTGGATTAATGCCTCTGATTTGTCAAGGATTGACAATCGCATCGAGGCTGTTCAAAAAGTCCTTAATGAGAAGTATAACAATCAAGAGCGCATCTCAGTTTATGTTAAACAGCTTGATACGGACCGAGTAGCTGCTATCAATGACGAAAAAAGCATGTATGCAGCTAGCGTAGCCAAGCTAGGAGTACTTTATTATGCACAGGAACGTCTGTCTCAAAAGAAATTATCATTATCAGATGAGTATCAATATACCTCTGCTGTAAATGGTTTTCCAGGTGCCTATGATCCAGATGGTTCTGGAAAGATTAGTAAGATGCCTGATGATAAGAATTATAGCTTGGAAAATCTGTTAAAGGCTGTAGCCCAAAACTCAGATAATGTAGCGACAAATATATTAGGCTATTATGTAACCAATCAGTATGACAAGGCCTTCCAAAAATCAGTAGATAAAGCCGCAGCGACTTCGTGGAATATGGATAAAAAGGAGTTGACTGCTAGAGCCGCAGGTACTTTGATGGAGGCTGTTTATAGACAAAATGGAGATATTATCAATTATCTTTCAAGTACGGACTATGATGGCGAACGTATTTCCAAAAACATTGATGTTCCCGTCGCTCATAAAATTGGTGATGCCTACGACTTTAAACATGACGTCGCTATTGTTTATGCAGATTCTCCCTTTATTCTATCGATTTTTACGGATAAAGAGGGCTATGACAAGATCACCTCAATTGCAGATGATGTTTATGGAATTTTAAAATAATGACACAAAAATTGTTGCAAATGATGCAAGCCAAGGGTTATTTTAACCAGCACAAGAAAATTTTAGTAGCAGTATCAGGTGGAGCAGACTCTATGAGTTTGCTGCACTTTTTGTATAACCATCAAAAAGATTTGGATATTCAGTTGGGGATTGCTCACGTTAACCATAAACAACGACAAGAGTCGGAGCATGAAGAAGCGTATTTACGTCATTGGGCAGAGGAACATAAGGTCCCTTTTCACTATAGTGCCTTCTCAGGAAAGTTTTCAGAAAATGCTGCCCGTACCTTTCGCTATGAGTTTTTTAAGCGGGTCATGAAAGATTATGATTACTCTGCTCTTGTAACAGCCCATCATGCAGATGATCAAGCAGAGACGATTTTTATGAGACTGTTGAGAGGAAGTCGTTTAAGAAACCTGACAGGAATTTCAGCTATCAGACCATTTGGTACTGGTCAGATTATTCGTCCCTTTTTGCATCTTACGAAAGATCAGCTTCCCGTAACTTTCCATTTTGAAGATAGGAGTAATACGTCACTAGCCTATCTTCGGAATCGCATCAGATTGACCTATCTTCCTACCTTATCTCAGGAAAATCCTAAATTTAAGGAGCACCTTTGTCTTTTAGCCGAGGAGATTGGTCTTATGAGGCAAGCTTTAGGGGAGTTAACAAAGGATATTACTATCACTGATTTATCTGTTTTTCAGCAACAGTCAGCCCCTGTCCAGCTCTTTCTTCTTCAGAATTATTTAGACTCCTTTCCTGATTTACAGCTTTCTAAAGGCCAATTTAATCAATTGATAAGTTATCTAAGGAAAAATGGTTCAGGAAAGATCCCCCTAAAAAATGGTTACGAACTAGTAAAAACACAGACTTCTTTCCTAATAAGGAAAGAAGAGGCTATCTCTTTATCTCCTTCTTGTCTCTTAGAATTTGGAAAATCTGTTGAGTTTGAGGACCATACCTTGACTTTTTCAGAATTCAATGACGTTTCTAACTCAGATACTATTAGTATTTGGTCAGATTCCCCAATAGTGATTCGTCATAGAAAAGAAGGCGATAAGATTGACCTTGGTAGTCACCATAAAAAATTAAGACGACTGTTTATAGACAATAAGATTTTAGAGAAGGATCGTCAAAAAGCCATTATAGGAGAACAAGATGGTCAGATTATTTTTCTTTATGTTGCTGGGCGTCTCTATTTGAAAAAAAGACCTGAAAATGCTATACTTTATGGCACTGTAGTCATTTATAAGAATTTCTAATCAAATACCATGTTCAAATAACGATGATTGAAGTAAAAGTGGTATAATAACAGAATATTGACTTCGAGAAAGGGAACCCAAATGTTAGAAAAAGACATTAAAAAAGTCCTCTTTTCCCAAGAGGATATCGTAGCTAAAACTAAAGAACTAGGACAACAATTGACAGAGGATTATGCGGGGAAAAATCCTCTACTAGTCTGTGTTTTGAAAGGTGCTGTTCCATTTATGGCAGAACTTATCAAACATATTGATACCCATATTGAGATGGACTTTATGGTCGTTTCAAGTTATGGTGGTGGAACTGTCAGCAGTGGTGAAGTAAAGATTCTTAAAGATGTTGACACTAATGTTGAAGGACGAGACATCATCTTTATTGAAGATATCATTGACACAGGTCGTACGCTCCTTTATCTTCGAGATATGTTCAAGTACCGTAAAGCCAATTCAGTCAAAATCGCAACTCTTTTTGATAAACCAGAAGGTCGTGTTGTTGATATTGAGGCAGATTACGTATGTTACGATGTTCCTAATGAATTTATCGTTGGTTTCGGACTAGACTATGATGAAAAATACCGTAACCTCCCTTATGTCGGTGTCCTAAAAGAAGAAATTTATACAAAATAAGTAAAGGTCTAATTAATTTATGAATAATAAAAATAATAATGGCTTCTTACGGAACGCTTTTCTCTACATCATAGTTATTATTGCGGTTGTAACCGGAGTACAATACTTTGCAGGAGGAAGCCAAAGCCCAAGTCAACAATTGTCTTACACACAGTTGGTTAAGAAAATTGAAGATGGTAAGGTAAAATCTATCACTTATCAGCCAGACGGTAGTATCATTGAAGTTAAAGGTAGCTACAAAAAGGCCGAAAAGGTTGATACTGATCTTAGTCTACCATTTTTAGGTAGTGCATCATCAGAGACACGTAGCTTTACATCGACTGTGCTGCAGAATGAAACAACCATGCAGAAATTGCAGTCAGCATCAGAAGCAGCTGATGTTAATGTTAAAATGATACGTGAAAGTTCAAGTGGTGCTTGGATTTCATATCTTTTTAGTTACCTACCTTTGATTGGGATTGCTATTTTCTTCCTTTTCATGATGAATCAAGGTGGTAACCGCGGTGCAATGAATTTTGGCCGCAACCGTGCTAAGACTCAATCAAAAGAGAATATTAAAGTTCGTTTCACAGATGTGGCTGGTGCAGAAGAAGAAAAAGAAGAACTTGTAGAAGTCGTAGATTTCCTCAAAAATCCACGTAAATATAAAGCACTTGGTGCACGTATCCCTAAGGGTGTTCTCCTTGAAGGCCCTCCAGGGACAGGTAAAACTCTGCTTGCTAAAGCTGTTGCTGGTGAAGCAGATGTTCCTTTCTTTAGTATCTCAGGTTCTGATTTCGTAGAGATGTTTGTCGGTGTCGGAGCAAGTCGTGTTCGTAGTCTTTTTGAAGACGCTAAGAAGGCCGAACGTGCTATTATCTTTATTGATGAAATCGATGCGGTTGGCCGTCGTCGTGGTACTGGAATGGGCGGCGGTAACGACGAACGTGAACAAACCCTTAACCAACTGTTGATAGAAATGGATGGTTTTGATGGAAATGAGAATATCATTGTCATTGCTGCAACCAACCGTAGTGATGTTCTTGATCCAGCCCTCCTACGTCCAGGACGTTTTGACCGTAAAGTTCTTGTTGGTCGCCCAGATGTAAAAGGCCGAGAAGCTATCTTGAAAGTCCATGCCAAGAATAAACCATTGGCTGAAGATGTTGACCTTAAAGTTGTTGCTCAACAAACTCCAGGTTTTGTTGGAGCTGACTTAGAGAATGTCTTAAATGAAGCAGCCCTAGTTGCTGCACGACGTAGTAAGACTAGAATTGATGCTAGTGACATCGACGAAGCAGAGGATCGTGTTATTGCTGGACCATCTAAGAAAGACCGCCAAGTTTCAGAACACGAACGTAAAGTTGTGGCTTACCATGAAGCAGGTCATACAATTGTTGGTTTAACACTTTCTAGCGCTCGTGATGTTCACAAGGTTACTATTGTTCCACGAGGCCGCGCAGGTGGTTATATGATTTCTCTACCAAAAGAGGATCAGATGTTGTCATCTAAAGATGAGCTAAAAGAACAATTGGCAGGACTTATGGGTGGACGTGTTGCAGAAGAAATTATTTTCAACGTTCAAACATCAGGTGCTTCAAATGACTTTGAGCAAGCAACACAGTTAGCACGTGCAATGGTTACTGAATATGGTATGAGCGAAAAACTTGGACCAGTCCAATATGAAGGTAGTCATGCAATGAATCCAGGACAATTTACGACAGACAAGTCTTACTCAGCTCATACAGCTCAACTTATTGACGAAGAAATTCGATCACTTTTAGTTGAGGCACATGACAAAGCAGCTGAAATTATCAATGCAAACCGAGAAACACATGCACTCATTGCAGAAGCTTTGCTTAAGTATGAAACACTTGATGCTGCACAAATCAAGTCAATTTATGAGACTGGTAAGATGCCGGAGGATTCTCTTGGAGATTCAGAAGAAGATAATCATGCCCTATCTTACGATGAAGTCAAAGAAAGAATTGAAAATAAAAATAAAGATGAAGAAGAGTAAGGAGTTTTACTCTTCTTTTTTTAGATAAATCGAGAGAAGAAATACTATTAAAAAGTATTATAAAAAAAGAAAATTAAAATCAAAATAAATTATTGACAAGACAGGTCAGAGATGATATTATAAATAAGCTGTTTCGCGAGAGACAGCAGACACGAGAAGTAAAAAACTTCAAAAAAAGTGTTGACAAGGCATTCTAGATTTGCTAGAATATAGAAGTTGTCTTAAGAGAGACAAAGACCTTTGAGAACTGAATAAGAAACCAAGTGCAGGGTTATAGAAGAAATTATAACCTGTCAATTTACAAGAATAAATCGTCAGACGACGGTAATGAGTTAACGCTCGAACAATTATTAAAGTTTTTAATGAGAGTTTGATCCTGGCTCAGGACGAACGCTGGCGGCGTGCCTA